>Ga0209190_1000636_pt1 | contig 25349 bp, 21 predicted proteins | sample M_140205_XF_Meta_FD_187315 | JGI IMG/M metagenome (GOLD analysis project Ga0209190, IMG submission 187315) | Freshwater microbial communities from Lake Montjoie, Canada to study carbon cycling - M_140205_XF_MetaG (SPAdes) (version 2) | ecosystem: Environmental > Aquatic > Freshwater > Lake... | reverse complement strand
CGCGGTGCCGAACGCCCCCAGCCAAACGTAGCGCCACTGCACGCGGGTCTCGGGCAGGAACTTGTAAATGAGCGCGCACACGACGGTGACCATGATGAGCGTGACTCCGAACTCGATCGAGAAAAGGAAGGTGCTGGAGTAGGGCAGCCAGTCAGGCACGTATTTTTTCGTGGCGGCGAGCACGGCGGTAGTGATGAGAGAGATGATGAGGAGCAGACCGACAAAGAGGACGCCGAGGATGGAGATCAGGTAGTGCTCGACCCACTTCCACCATGAGGCCTCGCGCATGTGCGGGACGCGCCAGATGAAGTTCATCGACTCCTTGAGCTGGCGCATGACGCTCGAGGAGGTGTAGAGCAGAACGACGAGGGCGATAGCGGCGGCATAGCCGGAGGTCGCGCGCGCCCGCACGCTGGCCAGCAGGCCCTCGATGGTCCAAGCGGTGTCGGCGCCGAACGTCTCGATAAGTTTGTCCCGCAACTCGCCGCGCGCCGCCTCCTCGCCGAAGAACCAGCCCGCGATCGCCGTGGCGATGAGAAGCAACGGCCCGAGCGAAAACACCGCATAGTAGGTGAGGGCCGCCCCATGCGTCATGCCTCCCTCCATGGCATAGCGGTTGAACGCTTGGCTGAGGATGCTCCAATTGCCTTTCCTCCGGCCGGCGGCCGCGGGCGCAGCCGGGTGGGACTCCGTGTTTTCCATCGCGTTCTAATCTAGCTGTTGGCGCGGGGCTGAAAAGTCGGGGTTTCGGTCAGGGCCCTCGCCAGCCGCCGAGGCAGGCCCGGACCCTCGTAGACCAGCGCCGTGTAGATCTGGAGCAGAACCGCTCCCGCCGCCAAGCGATCCCTGGCAGAAGCCGCATCTCCGATGCCTCCCACCCCGATGAGGGGACGAGACGCCACCGCTGCCATCTGCCGCGCCACGGCGCAGGCGCGTTCGCGCAGCAGTCCACCGCTCAGCCCACCCTCTTGATTCAGTTCCGGCGGGACGGAGGAATGGTCGATCGTGGTGTTTGTTGCGATCCAACCGGCAACCCCCTCCTCCTCGCCGCATGCCACGATATCCGCGAGATCCTCCTCGGCCAAGTCGGGCGAAATTTTCACCACCACCGGTTTGCCGGCGCGATTCTCCGCGGAGAGAGCACGCAGGATGACGCGCAGCTGCGCGGTCTGCTGCAAATCGCGCAACCCCGGCGTATTCGGCGAACTCACATTGACCACAAAATAATCCCCGTGCTCACGCAGGAGGCGGAAGCTCCGCGCGTAATCCGCGGCCGCCTCAGACAACGGCGTGACGCGTGATTTACCCAGATTGATCCCGACCGGAACACGCGGCCAGTTCCCCGACGCCTTCCACTGCAACAATCTCGCCGCGATCGCCTCTGCCCCTTGGTTGTTGAAGCCGAGACGGTTGATCAGGGCGCGCTGGCGCGGCAGGCGGAATATGCGCGGTTGCGGATTGCCCGGCTGGGCCAGCGCGGTGACCGAGCCGATCTCGATGTGACCGAAACCGAGCAGCGGCCAAGCCGGCAGGGCCACCGCATTCTTATCCATTCCCGCCGCCAGCCCGATCGCGTTCGGAAAACGCAGTCCGAGGCAATCGACCGGCCTTCCCGACGGCGCGGCCACGTACCGGCCGAAGAGACGTGCCGCAGCGGCGAGGCAACGCATGGAAATGTCGTGGGCCGATTCGGCGGGCAGACCGAAAAGCAAAGGTTGCGCGATGGCTGTGTAGAGACTCATTTTCCGATGCAGAAAGTGCTGAAAATTTTGCCGAGAACTTCCTCCGTATCGACGGCGCCGGTAATCTCGCCGATCGAGGCGAGCGCCGCACGTAGTTCGATCGCGGTCAGCTCCGGCGCGTCGCCCCGCGCGAGCGACTCCCGGGCCGCGGCAAGAAACTCCCCCGCGCGACGCAGGCAGTGCTGGTGACGCGCATTGATCGCGATCAGTTCGTCGCGCTCCGTGGCTGGGGCCAGCTTTGCCCGCGCGATCATCATGTCGACGAGTTCCTCCAGACCCCGGCCGTCGAGGCAGCAAAGAGCGGGCACGCCGGGGGGGCATGGTCCCACGCTCCACAGGTCGATTTTATTGAGCACAAGAATTTCCGTGGCGGCGGCCGTATCTTCCGCGCGCCACGTCGAGGGTTCGACCACGCGCAGCGCAATGTCCGCACGCTGCAGATGCTCCCTCGTGCGCCGCATGCCCTCCTGCTCGAGCGGGTCGGCGGATTCGCGCAGGCCCGCGGTGTCGATCACGCGGAACGGGATGCCGCGCAGGGTGAGATTTTCCTCGATCGTGTCGCGCGTGGTGCCGGGCGTGTCGCTCACCATGGCCCGGTCGTAGCCGAGCAGCAGGTTGAGCAGGCTCGACTTGCCGACGTTCGGCGCGCCATGAATCACCATCCGCACGCCCTCGCGCAGCATGCGCCCCTCGTCCGCCGTGCGCAGAAGGCGATCGACCGACGCAGAAAGCGCGGCGATGCGCGCGAGAAGAACGGCCCCGCTTTCTGCATCGATGCCTTCCTCCGGAAAATCGATGAAAGCCTCGAGATGAGCCAGTGCCTCGAGCGCGGCGGCACGGATCTTTTCCACCTCGCGCCCCAGTCGGCCCGACAATTGCGCGGCCGCCGCCCGGGCCGAGGCCTCGCCGCGCGCCGCGATGAGATCCATGACCGCCTCGGCCTGGGTCAGATCCATCCTCCCATTGAGAAAGGCGCGGCGGGTGAACTCGCCCGGTTCGGCCGGCCGCGCACCCGCGGCCAGAACCAGCTGCAAGACCTCGTTCGCCACGACCACTCCACCGTGCCCGCTGATCTCGACCACATCCTCGCCGGTGTAGCTGCGCGGCGCGCGGAACACGGTGAGCAAGACCTCGTCGACATCCGCGCCGTCGCGCACGATCCTGCCACGGGCCACGCGCCCAGGCGCCATGCTCTCGGCGGCCCGGGCTCCGCGAAATATCCGCTCCGCCACGGACAGCGCATCCGCCCCGCTCACGCGCACCATCGCCACCGCCCCGGCGCCCCACGGGGTGGCCATCGCGGCAATCGTGTCGCCGCCGCCCATCAGGCGATGGTGGCCAGGTTGCCGTGCACAACTTGCCCGGCGCGGTCGAGTTCGCGCAGGGCCGCGATGAAGGCCTCGTTCTGCGGCATGGTGCCCACCGACACGCGGACCCATTCCGGCAAGCCGTAGCTCCCCATGGCCCGCACGATGATCCCATGCTTGAGCAAAGCGTCGAAAATCTTTTTGCCATCGCCCACCCGCAGGAGGACAAAGTTGGCGTAGCTCGGCACGAACTCCAGACCCATGGCGAGAAATTCTGCCTGCAGGTAGTTGCGCCCCTCGTGCGTCACGCGCCGCGTCGCCTCCATGTGCTCATCGTCGCGCAACCCGGCCAGCGCTCCCGCCTGCGCGATGCCGTTGGCATTGAAGGGCTGCCGCGCGCGCTGCAGGACCTCGACGATCTCGGGCGCGGCGATGCCATAGCCGATGCGGAGATTGGCCAGCCCCTGGATCTTGGAAAAGGTCCGCAGCACGATGACATTGCGGCCCGCCTTGACGTATTTGAGCACGTCCGGCGCCTCATCGAGAAATTCGTAATAGGCTTCGTCGAAAACCACGATGACGTTCTCCGGCACGCGGTCCATGAATCGGTCGATCGCCTCCTGAAAAACCATGGTGCCCGTCGGGTTGTTGGGGTTGGCGATGAAGATCTCCTTCGTGCGCGGCGTGATGGCCGCGAGCATGGCGTCGAGATCGGCCACGAAGTCCGGATCCGGCACATCGATCACTTTGGCCCCGAAGAGTTGGGCCATCAGGCGGTAGACGGCGAAGGAGTGCTTGGCCACGACGACCTCGTCCCCCGGCTGGAGATAGGCGTGCCCGAGAAACTCAATGATTTCGTTGGAGCCGTTGCCGAGGACGACACTGGCCATGGAGACGCCGACTTTTTCCGCGATGGCCTCGCGAAGGTAGTAGCCGCCGCCGTCGGGATAAAAATGCGCGCGCTCGAGGGTGTCGATCATCGCCTGCCGCGCCTTGGGCGAAGGACCGAGCGGGTTCTCATTCGAGGCCAGCTTGATGATTTTCGCCGGGTCCATGCCCAGTTCGCGCGCCACATCCTCGACCGGCTTGCCTGGTTCGTAGGCCACGAGGTCGCGGAGTTGCTGGTTCGCGTATTTCCACATAAGAAGGACAGCTTAGCCGCCATATTCGCGGTTTGCGAGTGCTTCGCGTAGCTGGCAAGATGCCCCCATGCGCATCGCCGTCATCGCCGATACCCACAACCATCTGCCTTCCGCCGTGCGCTCCGCCCTCGCGGGGGCGGACGAAATCTGGCATCTCGGCGACATCTGCACGCGGGACCTTCTCGGGGAGCTGCGTGGCCTCGGTCCGCCCGTCGAGGTCATCGCTGGCAACTGCGATCCGCAAGATATCGCGCCCGAATCGCTCGTCCTGCAGCGCGGCGGCCACTCCTTCCTGCTCGTGCACATACCCCTGCGCACCGCACCGATCGGGGTGGACCATGTGCTGCACGGTCACACACACGTGCCGCGCGACGAAACCATCGCCGCCGTTCGCCATCTCAACCCGGGTTCGGTCGGCAAGCCCAACCACGGCGCCGCGGCCTCCTTCGCATGGTTGGAGGTGGACCAAGACGGCTCGGTACGGTGGACATTGGCGCCCTGCGCCCAGACCAGGGTTGAGCCGATCGGCGTTTCGAACCATACTTCCTCCCGATGAAATGCGTTCTGCCAGCCCTGCTCCTCGGACTCGCTTGGACTCATGTCTCCGCGCAGGAGGATACCCCCTCTCCTTCCCCGTCGCCCCGGGCCGAAAGCAAAGCACCGAAAATGGATGCCGCCGTCGATCTCTCGGAAACCCAGAGCGCGGAGAATTTGGAGATCCCGCCGCCCGCCGATTCGCCGGACCCGGAAAAGGCCGCACAGATGACGGGCGAGTTGCCGGGCGACGAGAGCGCAGCACCCGCCACGCCGGTCAGCGGCCGGATCGAGGTCACCGCAGCGAATGCAGGCAAGATCGTGCGGGCCGCCGTCGGCAACCTCGTACACATCAAGCTCGAGGCGAATCCGAGCACCGGATACAATTGGGAACTGCGCGACTTCGACTACGGCGTGGCGGACTACTACGGCAGCGAGACTGTTGCGCGGGAGGAAAAAGGGAATATACTCTTTGGCGCGCCGGGCGACGCCATCATCACGCTGCAGGCGGTCAAACCGGGTACGCAGCAAATCAAACTCGTCTACCGCCGCGTCTGGGAAGCACCGGATCAGGTCGCCCAGACCTTCGCGTTCATGCTCGAGGTCGGCGGCGATGCGACGCTCGCCGCTTCCCCCTCACCCGCGCCGTGAACAGACCTCTCGTCATCGCCGGGCGCGAGTTCCGCTCGCGACTTTTGCTCGGCACGGGAAAATTCTCGTCGCACGAGTCCATGCGCGACGCGCTCGAGGCGAGCGGCGCGGAGATTGTGACAGTCGCCCTGCGGCGAGCCGACCTCAGCGGGCAGCAGGATCCCTTTGCCAACATCCTCGATTTCATCGATCCGGAAAAGTACCTGCTCCTTCCCAACACGAGTGGCGCGATGAACGCCGGGGAGGCTGTACGCCTCGCCCGCCTCGCCGCGACCGCCGGCCTGCCGAAGTGGGTCAAGCTGGAGATCCATCCCGACCCGCAATATCTCCTGCCCGACCCGATCGAGACCCTTCGCGCCACGGAAATTCTCGCCGCCGAGGGATTCACCGTCCTGCCCTACATCAACGCCGATCCCGTGCTGGCCAAACGGCTCGAGGACGCCGGCGCGGCCACGGTCATGCCGCTCGGTTCGCCCATCGGGAGCAACCGCGGACTCGAGACCCGAGCGCAGATCGCTATCATCATTCAGCAGGCCCGCGTTCCTGTCATTGTTGACGCCGGCATCGGCGCGCCCAGCCACGCCGCCGAGGCGCTGGAGATGGGCGCCGACGCCGTGCTGGTCAATACCGCCATCGCTGTCGCCGAGGATCCCGTCCGCATGGCCCACGCTTTTCGACAAGCCGTTGAAGCCGGCCGTGCTGCGCGCGAGGCTGGTCTTCCCTCGCAGCAGGACACCGCTGCGCCGACCAGTCCCCTCACCGCATTCCTGCAAAGCGCCTGAAGCGGGCGAGCCAAGGGATGCGCTGGCCTTTGGCCGGGCCAAGACCACCAACTACCACGGCAACAGTGACGTATTGCTCCGGAGACATCCGACGAAGTTCATGCGAAGGCTAATCAACCAGCGCCGATACGGCAGACGCGAAGATATCGGTGTGGTCATCAATGTCTTGCTCGGTATGAAACGGCGACAGAAGTGCCATATTATGGAACGGCGTCAGAAGCACACCCCGGTTAAGAGCCCACAGGTGCATGAAGTTTTCGAGTTCCGGGTCCACCCGGGCAGCCGCCTGCGCCCCATTCTTCGGAGACTGACCAAACCAATATTCGGCGCGGCAACCGAGTTGCTGCACGCTCCAATCGAGATCAAATCTCTTGATCGAAGCGGCAACACCTTCGGCCCAACGCGTTGCTAGGCGGATCGTCTTTTCAAATTGCTCCGGGAGCAGCGCATTCGACAGCGTGGCGCGAACGGCTGCCATTGCCAACACGCTCCCCGCAAGAGTGCCGCCAAGGCCAGAGACATCGATGTCATGACTGGCCAGCGATTTCTCGGCACGCGCCGCGAGCGCACTCGACATGCCATAGGCCGCAACCGGAATACCGCCGCCGATCGTCTTGCCGATCACGAGCATGTCCGGCTCGAGACTCCACAACTGCGTCGCACCGCCCGGACCCGCGCAAATGGTGTGAGTCTCGTCGATGATCAAAATCACGCCGTGCTTTCGCGTCAGTTCTCGCACGCCGGCCAGATAGCCGGGCTCGGGCAACACAATGCCGATATTCGTCAGCGCAGGCTCGATCAACATGCACGCGACATCGCCGAAGCTCGATTGCTTCTCCAAAGCGTCAAGGTCGTTGAACGGCACCACCCGGGTTGTCGTCGACGGATGAACCTGCGGCCCGATGGCGCCGTGGCGGGAAATGGTTTGGCCGTGCTCGTCGGCGATGACGAGAGTTTCATCAACGGTGCCGTGGTAGCACCAATCGTGCACGAGGACCTTCGGCCGCCCGGTCAGATGCCGAGCCAGCCGCAGAACGAAACGATTCGCGTCGGTTGCGCTGATGGAAAACTGCCATTTCGGCAAACCGAAGCGTCGGGCCAGTTCTTGACCCACCCAAGTTGCGTCGACGCTCGGAAGCATCACAGTCGAACCACGATTCAGCTGCGCGGTAATCGCCGATGTAATTTCATCGACTGCGTGGCCGGTCATGGACCCTGTGTCACCCAAGCAAAAGTCGGTGTAACCATGACCGTCGAGGTCGACGAATTTTGCGCCTCGCGCTTCGGTCACTGAGATCGGAAACGCACCTGGCCATCGCTTCATCCACGGCATGGGCACACCACCAAGCAACGAATCGCCCGCTGCTTTTGCCGCGGCTTGCGATTTCGGATGCGACCCAACGAACCTTGCCTCCTCGTTGGCCATGCGCTGTGCGAGGATGCTGCGATCAATTGCGCTCATTTTTGATACTTATATAATGTGCCACATGCAGGTCTAATAGTCTTTTGCGCGCCGATCGGAGACTTCCGGTGCGGCACGCGGCATCGGCGTAGGATGGACGCGCGCGGATGTCTTCCTCGGCGAGATGAGGAAATTCGCGAAGTATCTCCTTGTGGGATATTCCGGAGCCCAGATACCCAAGTGCATCGTGTGCACTGATTCTGCCCGCGCCCGCAAGGCAGAAAAGCCTCTCCTGTCTTCCGCGAGGCGGACATCGCCCAGAGAAGCGCAAGTCATGTTGAGAACAACTTTGCCGGGCGCAAACTTAGCCAGCCGCGCCCACGCAGTCCGCGCGGGGCGCGGAGGCGGGTAGCTTACTCAATGCCGTGAGGATGCAGATGTTCCTCGGCCATTTTTTTCAATCCCACCCGGTCAATTTTTCCGGTGGGGTTGAGCGGCATCTCGTCGAGGAAGACAATTTCTTCGGGCGCTTTGTAGCCGACGCGCTCGCGGCAGAAGTTGATCAGCTCCGCGCTGGAAGGACGGGATTGGCCCTCGCGCAGGGTGACGTAGGCACGGACGTTTTCGCCGTGCACTTCGTCGTGGATGCCCACGACACCGGCCAACGCCACGGCCGGGTGTTCATCAAGTGCGCTCTCCACTTCCATCGGGCTGATGTTTGACCCGTCATGGACGATGACCTGTTTTTTGCGTCCGAAAAACCAAAGATAGCCATCTTCATCGGCGTGGGCGAGATCACCCGAGTCGATCCAACCGTCGCGGACAACCTGCCGGGTAGCCTCGTGGTCGTTCCAGTATCCCGTCATGAGACTTCCCGTCTTGATCCAGATGCGGCCGACTTGGCCGGGGCCCACCAGTTCATCGTCGTCGTTGCGGACCTCGATGCTGAAGCCAGGCGTCGCCTGACCGATGGAGCCGCGTTTCATCACGCCGGCCGGCGGGTTGAGCGTGGCCAGACCGACCTCGGTCATGCCATAGCCCTCGTCGATCGGGAAGCCGGCCAATTCGGCGAACTCAGTGAGAAGCTCGGTCGAGACTTTGTCGGACCCGGAACGGCAGACGCGGAGGGATGAAAAATCATCAGGCCGCAAATCATGGTCCCGCACCAAGGCGATGAGAGCGGCGGGAATCATAGCCAGCACGGTGGGCTGGAACTCGCGCAGCAGAGGCAGCAATTCATGGCTATCGAAGGTGCGGGCCACCGCCACTTTGCCGCCGACCGCCAAACTGCTCAGCGCCCAGAGGAACGACCCGACATGGGACATGGAGGAACCAGGCAGAAAGGTGTCGTGCGGCCGCAAGTTGAAAGCGGCCGCGGCACTGGCCAACATCCAGCGCAAAGACTCTTGCGAGTGAGTGACGCCCTTGGCCGGCCCTGTGCTGCCGGAGGTGAAGAAGATGGCTGCAGGGCTGGAAGGAGCGACGGAGGGAAACGGATGCTCGGGCGGACGGCCCTTCATCATAAACTCCAAGCTGACCGCACCGGGATCCTCCGAGCCTCCGAAGGAAATCATGCCGAGGGGCAATTGCGAGGCGAGGGCGCTCGCGGCGAGGTCGGCGGCTCTCTCGGCGTGAAAAACCAGAGCGGTCGCACCGCTGACTTGAAGCGCGTGGTCGATCTCGCGGTGGGTGTAGCGGTAGTTGAGCGGGGTGACGCAGAGGCCTGCTTTGAATGAAGCCAAGTAATGGGTCAGCAGCGCGATCCGGTTCGGCATGAGCGAGGCAATCCGGTCACCCGGCTTCAAACCCAAACCCATGTAGCCGGCGGCGAGCGCGTCGGATTCTTCGTCCATCTGCTGCCATGTCTTTTTTTGCTCAAGCGAGACGACGGACTCGCCCTCCGGATCCTTGGCCAGACCAGCCGAAAGCAATTGATCGAGCGGTGGTGCGGGTTCTGCAAGTTCAAGGCCTGTAATTTTCATCGCGCGCAAGCTACAGGCGGATCATCTCAAGGCAAGCGAATAAAGCCGAGCGCCACAATGATCTAAAGGCGCACGATCAGAGAAAACTAGTGCAGTCTCCCCTGCCGCTTTTTTAAAAACGGCAATCTCCTCTTCCGCCCGGGCCCAGGCCTGCTTATTCTCGTCGGTTGCCTGTGAAATCTTTCTCCGAACCAGCCGTGATCCGCGTCAAAGGGGCGCGGCAGCACAATCTGCAGAATATCGACGTGGTTATTCCGCGGAACCGCTTTGTCGTCCTGACCGGGCCGAGCGGTTCGGGCAAGTCGTCGCTGGCCTTTGACACGCTCTATGCCGAGGGGCAGCGCAAATATGTGGAAAGCCTTTCGGCCTACGCGCGGCAATTTCTCGACCGGTTGCAGCGGCCCGATGTGGACTTCGTGGAGGGGCTCTCCCCAGCCATCGCCATCGAGCAACGCACGGCTGCGGCGGGACCGCGCTCGACCATTGCGACGACAACGGAAATCTACGATTACCTGCGCATCCTTTATGCGGCGCTGGGCGTGCCGCATGATCCGGAGACGGGCGAGATCGTGCGCCGGCAGACGCCGCAGCAGATCACCGATGCCATCCTGGCGCATCCGGCGGAGAGCAAACTTGTCCTGCTTGCCCCGGTCATCCGGGGCGAGGTCGGCGAGTTCCGCGACATCATCGAGAAGCTGCGCCGCGAGGGTTTTGTGCGGGCACGCATCGACGGCGAGATTACCGACCTCGGTGCGGATAACAAAATCCGCCTCGACAAAAAACGACGCCACACGATCGAAGCGGTGGTCGATCGTCTCGTTCTCAAGCCGGGACTCGGGCAACGTCTGGCCGACTCGACCGAGACGGCCTTGCGCTGGGGCGAAGGTCAGCTGATCGCCTCCCTGCAGGCAACGGGCGAAACAAAGTTTTCCGACCACGCCTTTTCCACGGCCTTCTGCAATCCGCGCACCGGGTTCACCATGCCGCGGCTCACTCCGCAGCATTTTTCCTTCAACAGCCACCTCGGTGCGTGTCCCGCCTGCCACGGGCTGGGCACCGAGCCATACTTCGACCCTGAACTGATCATCGACGCGGACAAATCGCTCGACGACGGCGCCATCGTGGCGTGGCGTAAGGGCACGCCCAAGATGGCGACCTACTACGCCGCGCTCACGGCGGCCTTGGCCAAGGATGCTGGCGTGCGCGCGGACATTCCCCTCGCCCGGCTGCCCGATTCTTTCCGCGATCTGCTGCTGCACGGCACGGGCGATCGCGCGCTGGACATCCCCTACGGCAACGCGAGCAACCAAGCGATCAGCAAACCCTTCGAAGGTTTGCTCGCGCAGCTCGAGCATTTGCTGTCGCGGGCCAAGGGCGAATCGCTCAAGCAGAGGCTGAAAGCCCTGATGAACCGCCGCCCGTGCGCGCGCTGCCAGGGCCGGCGGTTGAAACCCGAAATCCTCGCGGTCACCCTCGCCACCGAGAGCGGCCGGGAGTTCGGCGTCCACGCCCTCTGCGATCTGACCATCAGCCACGCAGCGAAAGTGTTCGGCCAACTCCGGCTGCAGGGCCATGACGAAGCCATCGCGGGCGAGGTCATCGGCGAGATCGCGCGCCGCCTCGCCTTCCTCGAGCAGGTCGGACTCGGCTACCTCACGCTCAACCGTGAAAGCGGAACCCTCTCCGGCGGCGAGGCGCAGCGCATCCGCCTGGCCACGCAAATCGGCAGCGGTCTGGCCGGCGTGCTCTATGTCCTCGATGAGCCAAGCATCGGACTGCATCAGCGGGACAACGAGAAACTCATCGCCACGATGAAAAACCTGCGGGATCTCGGCAACTCGGTGCTCGTCGTCGAGCATGACCACGAGACGATCCTCGCGGCGGATCACATCATCGACATCGGCCCGGGCGCGGGACCGCTCGGCGGCCGCATCGTGGCCCAGGGCACGCTGGAGGAGGTTTCTTCCGCGCCGCAGTCGCTCACCGGGCGCTATTTGAGCGGGCAGTTGCGCATCCGGGTTCCGGCCAAGCGAAACCAACCGCTGACCCCGCGCGCGCACGTCGCGGGCGAGTCGGAAGGCTGGCTTAGCGTGATCGGCGCGCGGGCGAACAATCTGCAGGACGTCGATGCGCATTTTCCGCTGGGCTGCTTCATCTGCGTGACCGGGGTTTCGGGCAGCGGCAAATCGACCTTGGTCAACGACATCCTGCGCGCCGCGCTGGCGCGGGATCTTTACCGCGCGAAGGGAAATCCCGGCGCGCACCGCGCCATCCTCGGGGCGGGGCAAGTCCACCGCCTCGTCGTGGTGGACCAATCGCCGATCGGACGCACCCCGCGATCGAATCCCGCGACTTATACCGGGGCCTTCGGGCCGATCCGCGAACTTTTCTCGCAGGTGCCAGCCGCGAGGGTGCGGGGCTACAATTCCGGGCGCTTCAGCTTCAATGTGAAAGGCGGACGCTGCGAGCATTGCCAGGGCGACGGTGTGCTGAAGGTGGAGATGCATTTCCTCGCTGATGTCTTCGTCCCCTGCGACGTCTGCAACGGGCGACGCTACAACCGAGAAACGCTAGAAATCACCTACAAGGGGAAAAATATTGCGGATATCCTGGCCATGACGGTGGATCAGGCGTTGTCATTTTTTCGCGCGGTGCCGACCGTCTCCGACAAACTTTCCACGATGCAGGAGGTCGGGCTCGGCTATCTCACGCTCGGACAACCGGCCAGCACCCTTTCGGGGGGCGAGGCGCAGCGCATCAAGTTGTCGACCGAACTTTCCAAGCGGTCCGGCTCCAAAACGCTCTACGTGCTGGACGAGCCGACCACCGGACTGCACGTTTCCGATGTGGACACGCTCCTGCAGGTGCTGGTGAAACTGCGGGACGCGGGGAACACGCTTATGGTCATTGAGCACAACATGGATGTGATCAAATGCGCCGACTGGATCGTCGACCTCGGGCCGGAGGGCGGCGAAGGCGGCGGGCGCATCGTCGCCGAGGGCACACCGGAGGCGGTGATCGAGGTGCGCGGTAGCCACACCGGCAAATATTTGCGGCCGCTTTTGACCAAATGAAAGCCAAGCCCTTCATCCTGTTTTTGGCGATGTCTTGGACCGCGTCAGCCGCGGCGCAGGACAAAATCGAAAACGCGGAGGAAAAGGCGGAGTCCGCCCTGCGCGAAGGCATGCCGCGGGCAGCGGTCGCTCCACTGAAAGAGGCGCTGGCCAAATCCTCAGGGGAGCAGAAGCAAAAACTCACCCTATTGCTCGCGCGCAGCCTGCTTGCGGCGGGACGACCGCAGGAAGCACTCAAGACACTCAATGACGTAGGATCCGGCGGAACCGAAGCACAACTGCTCCGCGCCGCCGCGTTGGCCGCAGAGGGCAGTTTGACCGATGCTGCCGCGCTGGCCGGTCCCCTCGCCGCGCGGAACACGGATGCCGCGCTGCTGCTGGCAAGGATCCGTATGGAGGAAGGCGATGCGGCGGCGGCCCGCAAGCTGATGCCGGCACCCGGCGCCGCGTTGCCGGAGGATCCCAACAGCCTGCGCCTGCTGCTCGAATTGCAATTGGCCACCGGCCAGCCTGAAGAAACGGATCAACTCATCGAGTCGGTCCGCGCAGCGGCACTGCTTCCCGCCCCGGAGATCGACATGATCACCGGGCGCCTGCGACTCTTGCAGGGGCGCACGGCCGAGGCTGCGGACGCTTTTCATCGCACTCTCGGCGGCGGCAATGCACCGGCCTTCGTGCAGGACAACGCGCGCCTCGGTCTGGCCCGCGCGCTGCGGGCACTCGGCAAGGACACGGAGGCGCGCGGCATGCTGCGCGAGGCGCTCTCTGCCAACTCGGTGGCCCTCGGACTGCGCCCGATCATGGAGGAATGGATCGCGGCGGAAAAAGCGGCCGGCGCCGATCCTAACGGCGAACTGCGCGCATGGAGCAGCGAGAAAAATCCGCGCGGTACCGAGGGCGGCCTGCAACTGGCGAGGAGCGAACTCGACGTCAGGGGAACGGAAGCCACCATCGCGCTGTTGCAGGACATCCTGGGCCGGGAGAATCTCCCGCCGGCGGAGAGCGAGCGCACTCGCCTCATGCTGGCGGAGGCCAAGGTTGCCGTGGGTCAGCCCGCGGAATCGCTGCAAGTTCTGGAAAGTCTCGGCGAGGACGGAAGTTTATCCTACCAGCTCGCCATGCTGCGTGGCCGCGCCTTGGCGGCATCCGGCTCTTTCCGCCGCGCCCATGAATCTTTCACCTCGGCACTGGCCCGGGCGAAAACCAAAGACGAACGCACCGCAGCTTCGGCCAACTGCTTGCTCACGGCCTTGGCCGCCGGCGACCTCGACCTGGCACGGAAAGCCCACAAGGACCTGCGGGAGCGGGCCGCCGATGATCCGGGGCTTCTTGGCTGGTCGTTTCTTCTCGCCGCCGCCGAAGCGCGCGAAGGCAACACGGACGGCCTGAACGCGCTCTCCAAAGTCACGCCCGCCAACGAGTACACCTTCCAAGCAAAACTTGCTTTGGCCGAGTGGCGGTTGGCCCGGGGCGAGGGCCCCGCTGCCGAGCGCATTCTGAAAACTGCCGAACCGGAAGCAGAGATTCTTCCGCGCTCGGCGGCGTTGGCCGCGGCGGAAATTTTTGCCGCCGACAATGCCGGCTCCCGCACACGCAAAGATCTGTCCGCCGCCTGCGAAACATTTCTGGCCGAGAACGCCGATGCGCCGGAAACCACGGATGTCGCGTTCAAGCTGGCGGAACTTCACTCGCGCGGCGGCGATCATGCCGCTGCCGAGTCGGTGCTCGCACGGCTGGCCGAGAAACTGACTGATCCGGAGCAATCCGCGCTGGCTCTCTTTCTCGCGGCCCAAGCCGCTTCGCGCAGCATGAGCGAGGCAGGGGCCGACCGCGCCATGAGCTGGTTCGATGATGTGGCCAAGGGCAAGTCGGAACTCCGTCAACGTGCGCGCCTTGAGCAGGCCTCCTTGCTACTGCGCGCCACACGCTTCAAAGACGCCCTGGCAATCTACGAAAGCATCCTTTCCAGCGAAGCGCCCGCGGAAGTGCATCACGCCGCCCGCATGGAAAAAGGCGACATTCTTTTTGCCATGGCAGCCGAGCAGCCGGAAAAATTCGCGGCGGCGGCGGCCGTCTATGCAACCATAGCCAAGGACGCATCCGCCCCTCCCGACTGGCGCGACCAAGCGGCGTGCAAACGCGCGGCCTCCTTGGCCCGTTCCGGTCAGACCGACGGCGCCCTCGCCGCCTACCGGGAAGTCCTCTCCCGCACCCCCGCTCAGGGCACCGACCCTTACTGGTTTTTCAAGGCCGGTCTTGAGGCTGGCCGCATCCTTGAAAATCAGGAAGACTGGCCTGCTGCGGTGGCGATCTACGACCGGATGGCATCCGTAAACAACCCGCAAAGCGAAGAGCTGACACAACGGGCGCGCCGCTTGCGGTTGGAACATTTTATCTGGGAAAATTAAACCATGCTGAACACCACCAACGCCACCACGGACGGACACGTCAAACTATTCATCCCCGGTCCCATTGAGGTCTCGGACAAAACCTTCCGCGCCTTCTGCCGCCCGCAGATCGGCCACCGCGGCAGCGAGTTCTCCTCGTTGTACGAATCCACTCACCCGAGACTGCAGACTCTCTTCGGTAGCCAGGAACCGGTGTATCTCTCCACCTCCTCCGCATGGGGAGTGATGGAGGGCGCGCTGCGCAACTTGGTGCAGAAAAAGGTGCTGAACTGCATGTGCGGAGCCTTCTCCGACAAATGGTTCGATGTGAGCAAGCGCTGCGGCAAGCAGGCCGAGGCGCTGCAGGTCGAGTGGGGTGAGCCGATTCTTCCGGAGTTGGTCGACGAAAAACTTTCGCGTGGCGGTTTCGACGCGATCACGCTCATCCACAACGAAACATCGACCGGGGTACTCAGTCCTCTGGCCGACATCGCCGCGGTGGTGCGCAAGTATCCCGAGGTCATGTTCATCGTGGACAGCGTATCTTCATTCTCCACTGTGCCCATTCCGATGGATGAGCTCGGTATCGATGTCCTGCTGACCGGCAGCCAAAAGGCTCTTGCCATGCCGCCGGGACTCTCCCTTTTCAGCGCCAGCGAGCGGGCTCGCGCCCGAGCGGCGACCACGCCCGACCGCGGCTATTATTTCGACTTCATTGAATTCCACAAAAACTGGGAAAAGTTCATGACGCCGAGCACGCCGACGACCGGCCACATTTACGCGCTGCAATCGAAGCTCGACGATATTTTCGAGGAAGGTGTCGAGGCGCGCTACAGGCGCCACGCAAAGCTCAACGATATGGTGTCGGACTGGGTCGCCGCCCACGGGTTCGAGCACTTTGCCCGCGAGGGCTACCGTTCCAAATCGCTGGTCTGCGTGAAGAACAACCGCAACATCGACGTTTCTGCCTTCTGCTCGGCGCTGAAAAAGAAGCACAAGGTTTCGATCAATGGCGGCTACGGCAAAATCAAGGGCACAACGTTCCGTGTTTCCAACATGGGCGATGAGAGCGAGGCCACCATCGGCGAACTGCTCGAGTGGATGACCGAGTGCCTGCCAGCCTGATCGGCTGACTCCTTGCCCGAGGTTTGGTGGCAAAGGCTCCCTGAGCCTCTTCAGCTTAATCCTCAGGTTCGTCTGGCTGCGCGCTGTCGTCCTCGGGCTCGACTTCCATCGGTGCAAACTTGCGCTTGCGCTTCGCGGCGGGCAGCGGACTCATCACCATATTGATGGCGCGGCCGACCAGCTTCGGTTCCATGTCGACATGGCCCATGGTGGCGAGGTCTTCCTTGACGCGCAGGACGACAGCCATGCCCAGCTCTTGGTGTGCCATCTGGCGCCCGCGGAACTGCAGCTGAACCTTGAGCTTGTTGCCCTTGTCGAGGAACTCCTCGGCATGGCGCAGCTTGGTCAGGTAATCGTGGTTGTCGATGTTGACTCGGAACTTGACCTCCTTGACCTTGCTGCCGGTGGCCTTCTTATCTTTTTCCTGTTTGGCCAGCTCATAGCGGTATTTTCCGAAGTTGACGATGCGGCAGACCGGAGGATCAGCATTGGCGGCGACCTCCACGAGATCGAGGCCCATCTCTTCCGCCTTGCGCAAGGCGTCCTGCAGCCGCAGGACACCGAGCTGCTCGTTGGTGGAGCCGTCGATAACACGCACCTCGCGCGCACGGATGCGGTGGTTGACGCGGATCAGCGGGGGTTGTGGAGTGCGATTAAAAGACAAGCGGCTGCGAATATTGGGGTCTCGTGAGCGTGCGGGACCCTACTGATTAGAGCAGTCTTTCACTGATTTCCTGTTTGATACGCTCGACAAAATTTTCAGCGGGCTGGGAACCTTCGTCCCCTACTTTCCGGCTACGCACCGAAACTTGCCGAGACTCGGCTTCCTTACCGCCAACAACAATCATGTAAGGCACCTTGTCGACTTGTGCAAGACGAATTTTGGCCCCGAGTTTGTCCTGCGATCGGTCGACCGTCGCACGCACGCCCGCGGCACGCAGGGCGCCAAGCACCTCTTCGGCGTATTCCGCGACTTTTTCGGAGACCGGCAAAATGCGGGCCTGCTCTGGCGCAAGCCAGACAGGGAAGGCCCCGGCGAAGTGCTCGATGAGTACGCCGACAAAGCGCTCCATCGAACCGAAGGGTGCGCGATGGATCATGACCGGACGGTGCGGTTTGTTGTCGGCACCGGTGTAGTGAAGGTCGAAGCGCTCGGGCAACTGGAAGTCGACCTGCACGGTGCCTAGTTGCCATTCGCGGCCGATGACGTCGCGCACGACAAAGTCGATTTTCGGACCGTAGAACGCGGCCTCGCCGGGCTCCTCCGTGTAGGGCACGCCGAGTGTTTTGGCCGCGTTGCGGCAGGCGTCCTCCGCGCGATCCCAATCCTCCGCGCGCCCCACGTATTTGTCGGAACCCGGCTCGCGCAGTCCGAGGCGCACGCGGTAGTCGGTCATATCAAACACACCGAAAACTTTTTTGACCAAGTCGAGGCAGCCCTGGATTTCGGCCGCCATTTGCTCCTCTGTGACAAAGAGGTGCGCATCGTCCTGGGTGAAACCGCGCACGCGCGTCATGCCGTTGAGTTCGCCCGACTGCTCCCATCGGTAGACCGTGCCGAACTCGGCGAGTCGCACGGGCAAGTCGCGGTAACTGCGGGGCTGCGATGCGAAAATCTTGATGTGCATCGGGCAGTTCATCGGCTTGAGGAGATAGCCCTCCGCCTCGCCTTTTTCCAAGCGGACCGCCAGATCCGCGCAGGTGCAGCCTTCATCCGCCAGCCGGTGCAGTGTTTCTCGCTCGACCAGCGGCGGGTATTGCGATTCCGCGTAATACGGGTAGTGGCCGGATGTGCGGTAGAGTTCGAGACGCCCGATGTGCGGGGTGAAAACCTGCTCGTATCCCTGGCCGCGCAATTCCTCGCTGATGAAGTTCTGCAGTTCCTGGCGGACGACCGCACCCTTCGGGGTCCAGAGAATCAGGCCCGGCCCGACCGCCTCGTCGACGTGGAAGAGTTGCAGTTCGCGCCCGAGCTTGCGGTGGTCGCGTTTGCGCGCCTCCTCCTGCATGACTCGCCATTGCTCGAGTTCATCCGGCTTGGAAAAAGCGATGCCATAGATGCGCTGGAGCTGGGGATTGTTCTCGTCGCCCTTGTAATAGGCGCTGGCCACCGCGGTGAGGGCGAAGGCGCCGATTTTGCCGGTCGATTCGACGTGCGGGCCGGCGCAGAGATCGGTGAAGGCGCCATTGCGGTAGAGACTGATCTCCTCTCCCTCGGGAATGCCCTGAAGAATGTCGAGCTTGTAGCGGCTGGGCACGCCGCGTCCACCGAGCGCGGCCAGACGGCCCTCCTGCCCGAGTTTCATCGCCTCGGCGCGGGTGACGGCGCTCCGTTCGAAAGCCTGATCCTCGGCCACCACCTTCGCCATCTCCGCCTCGATCTTGGGAAAATCTTCCGGCGAGATACGGTGCGGGAGGTCGATGTCGTAGTAAAATCCCTGCTCGACCGGCGGGCCGGCCGCGAATTGCGCCTCGGGCCAGAGGCGAAGGATGGCCTCGGCCAAGATGTGGGCGCAAGAATGGCGTAGTTTTTCCAGTTCCGTCATAAGAGCACCTCCACCGCTTCCTCGGGCAAGAGCACCGGAATGCGGTCGATCACGCGGTAGGCGTGCTTGCCATCCTCGCTGAGCAAGCGCCCGCCCTCCTCGCGCAGCTTTTGTCCCGAGCGCGGGCAGCGCAGCACGCCGAGAAGAAATTCCATGTCAGTAGGCGAATCCATTTTTGCGGACGCGGATCATCGGCTCGGATGCCTCGCGGTGCAAGCAGCCAGCGAGGACCTCGGCCACATAAACGACATGATCCCCCGCCGCGACCGAACCGCGCGTGCGGCAGGCCAGCCAGGCCAAGGCATCGGCCAACTGCGGGAGTCCTTGCGCGTTAGGGACGAGTTCGAAGGCGGAAAAAGGATCTTCCTCGCGCACGGAAGCGAAGCCTGCCAGCAATTTTTTATCCTCTGCCGCGAGGATATTGAGAGAGAAAAGACCGCCCGATTCGAGGACCGCGCGCAGCGGGCGATCCTTGCCCAACGCGATCGAGATCATCGGAGGCTCGAAACCCGCCTGCTCGACAAAGCTGCAAAGCATCCCCATACGCCGGCCTTCGATCGTCGCCCCGACCACGTAGAGCCCGCTTGCGATGCGCCCCAGCGCGGCCTTGAGTCCTTTGTCCCCGGTCAACATGCCCATGTTCTAGTAGGTCGGCACGCGGTCGTCCACCTCGGCCGACCATGCGGCGATTCCGCCGCGCACATTCCACACATCGCGGCGACCGGCGCCGGCCAGCAGTTTGGCGGCGGCCGCGCTACGCACCCCCGCGTGGCACAGAACATAGAGCGGGACGCCGCCCGGAATCTCGCCCGCGCGGGAGGCCAACTCGCCGAGCGGAATATGCACACACGGATCGAGCCGCGCGACAGCCATCTCCCAGTCCTCGCGGACATCGAGCAGCACATGGGCCTGCCCAGCGGTGCGCGCGGCGACAAGTTCCTGCACCGTGATCTCGTCAACACCGGCCGGAGGTGCGGCGCAGGCCGCCCCCTCCTCCCGCACGGGCGCCTGCTGTCTGCCTGCCGCGCAACGCGCACATTGCGGATCGCGCCGCACGGTGAATTCGCGGAACTTCATGGCCAAGGCATCGAGATGGAGCAGACGCCCGACCAAGGGTTCGCCGATGCCGGTGATGAGTTTGATCGCCTCCAGTGCCTGCAAGGTGCCGACCAGCCCCGGAAGCACACCAAGCACACCGGCTTCGGCGCAGCCCGGCACGGAGCCCGGGGCGGGCGCATGCGGATTGATGCAGCGATAGCACGGGCCGCCCAGGTGCGGAGCCAAGACCGAGACCTGGCCCTCGAAGCGCCAGACCGATCCGTAGACGTTCGGCACGCCCAGCGCCACGCAGGCGTCGTTCGATGCATAGCGCGTGGGAAAATTATCGCAGCCATCGACGACCAAATCCCAACCGCGCACGCGGTCGAGTGCGTTGGCTGCTTCGAAGCGTTCCGGAAAAATTTCCACCCGTACATCCGGGTTCGTATCGCGCAGGCGGTCCCGGGCCGATTCAGTCTTGGCGCGACCGACATCCGCCGTGCCATGCAAAATTTGCCGGTGGAGGTTGGAAAGCTCCACGCGATCGGGGTCGACAATGCCGAGCGTGCCGACACCCGCCGCGGCAAGATAAAGCGCCGACGGCGAACCGAGCCCGCCGACTCCGATGAGCAGGACGCGCGCGGCGCGCAACTTCGCCTGACCCTCCGCCCCGAAACCGGGGAGAGCCGTCTGCCGGGCATAACGCGCCGATTCGTCTTTCGCCATGGCTCTCCTTCTAGCGGCGGCGCGAGAGCCCCGCAACCCATCCAAGCAAACAACCCCGCGGCCTCGCGGCCCCGGGGTTGTCGAAAATCGCCGGCGCGAGGCCGGCAAAATCAAGGTTGATGGTGATTTTTACTTCGAGGAGTTGGCCTCGATGTATTTGACGACGTCGCCGACGGTCTGCAGCTTCTCGGCTTCCTCGTCGGGCACTTCGACACCGAATTCTTCTTCGAAGGCCATCACGAGTTCGACCGTGTCCAGAGAGTCGGCCCCAAGGTCTTCGATAAACGAAGCCGTGGGTGTCACCTGCTCGGGGTTGACGCTAAGTTCCTTGACGATGATTTCTTTGACTCTTTCTGAGATAGATTTGTCGGACATAAGATTTTGTTTGGTTTGAGGGTTCACGCTTATTGGCGAACCGAGCCCAATGCAATAAAGAAAAAGATTCCGCGCCGCAAGCACTCCCTCACATTCTCCTCCTATGGCACTCTACACCCGCCGCAGCACGATAGCCGCCACCCCCGCGGAACTCTTCCTCTTCCACCAGAATCCGCACAACTTGCGCCTCCTACCTGTCGGCAGGCAGATCCTCGAAATCAGGGCCGAGGAGACGGCATCTCCGGGCAGGGAATTTGCCCTTACCATCCGCCAGGGCCCCCTCCACCTAAGTTGGGTCGGTCGCTGGGAGCGGGTGGAACCACCTCATCTTCTTTTGGATGTCGGGGTTCGTTGCCCCTTCGCGCTCTGGAGACATGAGCACCGCTTCGAGGAGGCGGCGGATGGCGCCCTGCTGACCGACCGCATCGAATTCCGGCTGCCGTGGCATCGCGGCGGACCGGCGGGCGACTGGGTGGCACAGAAGACTGTTTTTCCAAGGATGTTCGCCGCGCGTCACGAGGCCACCGGGCGCTTTTTTGCCGGGAGGGGTAGCCGTCTTTAAGAATCCTCTGGCCCGAAAGCCAATCTCATGCCACGATTTACGGCTTCTATGAAATTGCACCTCCTACGCATCGCGGCCCTCGTGGCCCTCGTGGCCCATCCCATGCCCGCCCTCGCCAAGGACGAAAAGCCGTCCACCAAAACCGAAGAGGCCGCCCTGCCTGATCCCGTCGCGATCGTCGAGGGGGAGAAAATCTCGCGGGCCGACCTCCAGGAGGCCTTCAACCGCGCCGTCGCCTCATCAGGCGGCATGAACCCGGCTGATCTCACCGCCACCCAGAAGATGGAAGGATACCGAGAGATCCTAGATCAACTCATCATCGACAAACTCATCTCGCGCAAAGCCTCCTCCTTGGAGATCACGGACGCAGACCTCGACGCGGAAATCGCGAAGGCCAAGGGGCAGTTTCCTGACGCGGCCGCCTTCAAAGCCGAGATGGAGAAAGCCGGGGAGACGGAGAGTTCCTTCCGCGACACCGTGAAGCGCATGCTCCAGCAGCAAAAATGGATGCAAAACCAACTCGGCGACAAGGGCAAGGTGAACGAGGCCGACGTCAAAAAATTCTACGACGAGAACAAGAAGGAATTCGAACACCCTGAGCTCGTACGCGCCAGCCACATCCTCATTCTTGTCCCCGAGGACGCGGACGAAAAAACCGTCGCCGAGAAGAAAAAATTGGCGGAAGCGGCACTCGTCCGTGTGACCGAGAAAAAGGAGGACTTTGCCGTTGTGGCCAAGGAGGTCTCCGAGGAACCGGGCGCCAAGCAGTCCGCTGGTGATCTTAATTTCTTCCCCAAAGATCGCATGGTTCCGGAATTCGCAAACGCCGCCTTCGCCATGAAAAAAGGCGATGTGAGCACGGAGGTTGTGCGCACCAAGTTCGGCTGGCACATCATCAAGGTCACCGACCGCAAAGAGGCCGGCATGATGCCCTTCGATGAGGTCAAAGTCCAAGTTACGTCCTACCTTGAGGGCAGCAAACGCCGCGATGCGGTGCGCGGTGTGATCGACGGACTGCGTGCGGATGCGAAGGTGGAAAACAATCTTCCCGCCGCAGCCAAGGCCGCCGCGGAGCCCAAGGCCCCCGCCACCGAAAAGGAAAACTAGCCGGCCCCATGACCGACGCGCCACGCGCCGGGATTCTTGGTCTGGGCATCATCGGATCGCGGGTTGCGGCCCGCCTGCAAGCCGCGGGATTTCCCCTCGCGTTGTGGAGCAAGTCGGCCAAACGGATAGACGGGTTGCCGGAATCCTGCAACAGCCCCGGGGATGTGGCACGGCGGGCTGACATCCTGCAGATCTTCGTCTCAGACGACGCGGCCGTGCGGGAAACGGTCGGAGCGATGCTGCCCGAACTTGGAGCACGGCACGTGGTCCTCGTCCACAGCACAGTTGCGCCCGACACCGTGAGGGCTCTCTCCGCCGAGGTCTCCTCGCTCGGGGCGGTGCTGCTCGACGCGCCATTCACAGGGAGCCGCGACGCCGCGGCGCAGGGACAAATCACCTACTACATCGGCGGATCCCCCGAGGCATTGGAGCGGGCCCGCACGGTGCTTGCGGCAAGCGCCAAAGCGGTCCTGCCGGTGGGAGAGATCGGCGTAGCGAGTGTGGTCAAGATCGCCACGAATATCATGGCTGCTGCCGCCGCGGTCTCCCTCGCTGAAGCCGTCAACCTACTGCGCAGCAACGGTGTCGATCCCGCCGTGCTGCCCGCGATCCTCGAAAACAATGCGGCCCGCTCCGGCGTGACCGACCTCAAGCTCCCCTGCATGCTCGGCCAGGATTTCTCCCCCCGGTTTTCCGTCCGAAATCTTCGCAAAGACCTGCGGCTCGCCCTCGCCCTGGCATCTCCCGGCGCGGCTTCCCTCACCTCGGCCATGGAGAGGCTCTACGACCTCGCTTGCCGCGAGGGAATGGCCGACGAGGACTTCGCCAGCGTGGTGAAAGTGAGGGGTGCGTGAGGCGGCGCGTTCTTTGTCATTGCCTCGCGCCGCGTAATCGCCAACCGTATCACCCATGATCAAACCGACCCGCATTCTGGCCATCCTGTCTGCCGTCGCCTTAATGGCTGGAGTCGCTGCGGGCCGAGCGCAGTCCTTGGGCCCGGAGGTGGCCGTGGTCACGATCAAAGTCGGCAAAGAAAAGGACTTGCAGCGCGTGGTCATCGGTCTCTACGACGAGGCCGCTCCTCTGCACGTGCAAAACTTTAAGGATCTCGTGCAGCGCGGCTACTACAAAGGCATGCGCTTCCACCGCGCCTTTGCGGGCGTGCTGCTGCAAACCGGCGACCCCTACAGCAAGCACGGCCCGACCGACCGCACCGGGACCGGTGGCCCCGGCTACACCGTGCCGGCCGAAATCCGCCTGCCCCACACCAAAGGGGCCATCGCCATGTCCCGCATCGACGGCAAAATCAACCTCGCGCGTGTCTCCAACGGCAGCCAATTTTATCTCTGCCTCAAGGACCAACCCAAGCTCAACGGCGAATACAGCGTCTTCGGCCGCGTGCTTGACGGGATGGACGCGCTGGAAGCGATCAGCCGCAGGAATACGGATGCCAATAACTTTCCCTTGGAAAAAATCGTCATCAAAAGCATAATCCTCGAACCCAAAAACGCTTCTTGATGTCGCGCAGCGGAGGAAATTAGGGCAGGTTCCGGAGTGGCCAAACGGGGCAGACTGTAAATCTGCTGTCTTACGACTTCACAGGTTCGAATCCTGTCCTGCCCACTCCCCGCTCGGGCCTGAGGACTGCCACAACGACAGCCAACAAGAACCCGTGACCCGGAAGCTGCGGCGGTATACACTGATCCCATGGAGAGACACACCTTCGCCAGCCTCGGAATCTCGCCGGAAATTCTCAAAGCGGTCGACAAACTGGGCTTCGAGGAGGCATCCCCGATTCAGGCCGCCGCCATCCCTGTGCTGCTAGCCGGCCGGGACGTTGTCGGGCAATCGCAGACCGGATCGGGGAAGACAGCGGCTTTCGCCATTCCGGCCATTGAAAAGACCGATGCCTCCCTTCATGCCGTCCAAGTGCTCGTGCTCTGCCCCACCCGCGAGTTGGCGACCCAGGTGGCCGGGGAAGTGCACAAACTTTCCTTCGGGAAGCGCGGCGTGCACGCCGTCCCGGTCTATGGCGGCTCGTCCTTCGAGCGCCAGGCCCACGAACTCAAACGCGGTGCACAGATCGTCCTAGGCACCCCGGGCCGCGTCATCGACCACCTCGAGCGCGGCACGCTCAAGCTCGACCGGCTTCGCCTCATCGTCCTCGACGAAGCCGACCGCATGCTCGACATGGGCTTCCGCGACGACATCAAGAAGATCCTCGATGCCATGCCGGCGGAGAGGCAGACCGCGTTTTTCTCCGCCACCGTTTCGCCGGCCATCCGCAAGCTGATCGACCGCTATTCGCGCGACCCTGTCACCCTGCAGATCGACCAGAAAACGGTCGCTGCGCCGGACATCACGCAGTGGTATTACGAGACACCGCCGCGGATGAAATTCGATGCGCTGCTGCGCATCATCGATTTCCACACGTATCGCTCCGGCATCATTTTCTGCAACACGCAGCGCACGGTCGATGAGCTGGCCGACGATCTGCAGGCGCAGGGCATTCCCTCCGACCGCCTCCACGGAGGCATCGCCCAGGCCCAGCGGACGCGCGTGATGGACAAATTCAAAGCTGCCGGCTTCGATTTTCTCGTCGCCACCGACGTGGCCGGGCGCGGGATCGACGTCGATGATCTGGAACTGGTCGTGAACTTCGACCTTCCCTACGACCCCGAGGATTACGTGCACCGCATCGGCCGCACGGGCCGCGCCGGCAAACAGGGCATCGCCATCTCGCTGGTCACCGGCCGCGACGTCCACAAAATCCGTTACCTCGAAAAGTTCACGCACTCGGCCATCCGGCGGGGCAAGCTCCCCACCGCCGGCGAGATCGGGGAGAAGCGGACCGATGCGCTGCTCGA
>Ga0209190_1000634_pt1 | contig 25463 bp, 12 predicted proteins | sample M_140205_XF_Meta_FD_187315 | JGI IMG/M metagenome (GOLD analysis project Ga0209190, IMG submission 187315) | Freshwater microbial communities from Lake Montjoie, Canada to study carbon cycling - M_140205_XF_MetaG (SPAdes) (version 2) | ecosystem: Environmental > Aquatic > Freshwater > Lake... | reverse complement strand
CACGCTATTTACAGGATCTACAAAGGCATTGTTGCCGTTGGTTGACAATGCATTACATACTTCTGGCACTGGATATTCCCAAACTATTCGCCTGCGTGGAACATTTCGGTTCACTCCAGATATATCTAACTATCCATTAGATAGTCAGGAATTTTCAGTTGCTGTTGAACTCGGTGGATCAAGTGCCTCAGATGCGCTTCAGCCATTGTTCGTCGGACAGGTCTCACCCAATCTTATAGAAGGATGGGCGATCGCCAATCGTAAAGTGGGAAGAAGAAACTGGGCTACTCCTCAACAAGCGGACCATAATCAATTAACTTGGGCTGTCCGCGATGGGGTAACGTTTAGAATCATTCTTAATCGCACTCGACGAGATGCGATTCCGCGAACCGTTCTTCCCACTGCTCTCATTATTGGTGTCACTTGGCTCACGTCATATTGGTCGGATCCTGAGCAGGTCGCCGCTATTCTTGTAAACGCTTTATTGGCTTGCATCGGACTCTACTTCTCAGAATCCAAGCCCATTCCTGGGCGCACTACGCTCATTGATCAACTTTTTATGGTGTGTTACGGGTTGATTGGGTTGCGTTTATGTGCCGTCATCGCAACGTTTGGAGCAAAAAACCAAACTGAAGCTTTTCAATATATCAATGCGCTAAGTATTTGGTTGATTCCAATAGCAATTATCAGTTTTAGTCTGTGGGGATGGCTTCGATTTAAGCGGCGTCGCTGAAATAACGCCGGCTCCTTATGTGTCTTGATTCATTTTCACCACACGGTTCCGCCCGTTCGTCATTTGTTCCCAAATGTTCGAGTCCTCTGTGATGCCGTTGGGAGTAATCAGCCACAGAACTGGTTTTCTGCATGTGAGAGACAGGCTTCCTTCCCCATCCGTGAAATAGATTACTCCGTCTAGTAATGCGCGTTCTGATGCATAGCGTATTGCTGGATCGAAATCAGTTCCGCCTCCGCCTTGTAATTCTCCAATAGGGTGGCCTCGGTATTGTGAAATACGTTTGACACAATCATCCGCTTCAACAATTTCTACGTCCGCACCTGCGCGCCAAATCCGATCAACTTCACTCAGGAATCTAGATAAATCAGGTGGACTGATGCTGCCCGACGTGTCAATCACGACAACAAGGTTGGTGCGTTTTTTAATGCGGGTTCCAGGAACAGTCCCAAACCGTCGCGAGGCGCGTTTCATAGTGTTCACGACAGAAGTGCGGCGACTTGAGCAAGCAAAAATTTTAAGGGTTCGCCGCCAATCTAACGCAGGTTTGCATTGTTCTGTTGTCGAAGCAATCGCGTGACGAATTTCTGAATCCAAAGCAAAGTCTTGGCCGTGTTCCTGCATTGCCCGATCAAGTGCCTCTTGAACACCACGTTGCATTTCTTGGCGAGATTGAGCATCCCCAATAAGAGACCACTCTTTATGCCGGTCTTGTTGCAGCAATTCCTTGATGAGTTTACGGCAATTTTTCTGATCCGCGTCGTCGTTGGATTCTTCAAGCGCTAAAAATTCTTCCAGGGCGCGATAAATTTTTTCGGTTGAATCCCCAATGTGAACGTTCGCCGCGCTAAAGTCAGAAATTAAAAGCGCGCCCTCTGGTAATTCATCACTTCCGATATACAAATCATTAATCGCTAAATCTGCCGCAATATTAAAAAGTCTTGAGTTGCTAAAGGTGGATTGACGTACAAGATGATCAAGCGCGATATGAAGCAACTCGTGTTTCAGAATTGCAACACGATATTTGAGCAATTTCAGACTCATCCAAAATGTTGGGTTGATTCTAAGAACAATTCCTAATCCACTTATACCTACCGAAGCTGTGGCCACTAAAGGATCAATAATTCGCGGCAGCCGTAAGGCAATGTGGGCGTAAAAGGGGTCGCGTCTGAATAGTTCAAGAACCGCTTGTTCTATGCTTTGACTACAAAGCCTAAATTGATCTGTGATTTCTACAGCCACATTAGGTTCCATGCATTACTTCATTCGCAATCTTGCCAATCTCGGCGCCAAGCGGACTTTTGCGGACATTGTCCAGTGAAATTAATTCACGACAGATATTAAATCTCACATCATCAGGAATTGATTTGGATTGAACAAATGAACGAACTCGTTCACATGCCTGGGTATCAAGTGACACTTTTTCTTTTAAGGCGCGCACGAGTCGATCACCTATAAGTGTCAAAATATCTACTCGTGGAGATCCTTCTCGGTGAAGGGCTTCCAACTTTGGTTCAATTTGCTGTGCAAAATGTGTGGCTTGAAGAATCTCTGCAGCAGTAGGTATGGAGGTAAGTTCTTCAGTGACAAATCGAATAAAAGTGTCTGCGGCAAGAGCGTCTAATGAGCTATGCGCTAACTGACGAAGCAGTGTCATGTTGGCTGCAAGGTTTTGAATTGGCCGAATTAAATTAAAAAGGTAGACCAAGGATCGAGGGGTTGTCTTTTCCCCTTCATCGACGAGCTCTGGATACACCGATACAAAATCAATGCCGCGAGGATCAATGTTAGCTTTACGCGCCCACTGCACCCAAGCTTTCACATCAAATCGTGCAGACACATGCAGCATGCGCGTTAACATGGCATTATCCATCGGGGTGACCGCATAATCGCCCCCATCAGGATTTGCTGTTAAAACAATTTGCCATTTGGGCGGAAGCTTCCAGCTGACTAGTGTTCCATCTTGTAGAAGCTGCATAATTCCACGAAGAATTCTTTCATCCGCGCGATTCACATCATCAAGTAAAAGAATGCCGGGACCTTCTGTTTTTGGAACCCACTTCGGAGGCACAAGCACGGTTTCATCATCATCAATTTCAGGAGTTCCTTTACTATCAATTTTGGGCATGCCTGTAAGGTCACCCATTTCTTCAAACTGTGCTGGTGCCGCATAAGCATGGGCCCAGCCTTTTTGACGACAAAGATCACGAACCATTTGTGTTTTTCCAACACCGTGCCGTCCCCATATACATAATGGCACCTTAGATAATCCTAGAGCCTCATTCTGTAAATTCATTTCAAGAATGTGCTCAATAAAATCAATCAGTTCGGTACCTGCACACATATGGCCATGAAATTGATAGTTCTGTGTCATAAATACAGTGTATAAGAACAATGCCATCGGCATTCGTTGCTTTCGAGAAGATTGAATGCGCGGGAACCGCTTATGAATTACATAAGCGGAAATAAATCAGAACGCCAAGCCCCAAATGCGTCTGTAATTATTGTGTTGGAAAGTTGCGGTGTATCAATTTCCAAATTTTCAAGCCAATGCATTTCACCCAGCGAATCTGGAAGATCATATTGCAGTGAACGTCCCAACTTTAAACTGCGCAAGGATTTTAGTTTGGTAATCGATTTTGGCAACGTCGCCAAACGAGATCCAGTTGCATCAATACTTATAAGCGATTTACAATCGCCAATGGCAGGGGGAAGAAGAGCAAGAGGGATATCTTGAATGTCCAGTTGCTGGAGTGAACGGCAGTTGCCGATTGTTTCTGAAATTCGACCTAACGAACCCCCTCGGATAGTTAAATACTCTAGTTTCTTTAATTTACCAATCTCAAATGGCAGCTTGTGAAATTTACAATTAATTAAAGTTAGATTTCGCAGATTTTTTAAATCTGATATCCAGCTTAACCCCTGCTCGAATGTTGTATTACTGATTTGTAACGTATGTAATTCATTGAATTTCGCAATTTCACTCCCGCCATATTGAATATACATGTCACGTAAATAGAGTTCCTGAATTGGCATGCCGCGCAATGGTCGTAGATCATAAATTGGCGATCGCTCGAATGTAATTAATTCACAACGAAGATCCGAAAACCACTCAGGTAAATTCCGCACTTTCGTATCTATAAGTATAAATTCAGTAATCTTGGATTTTTGAAGACCAGTTGGAATGGCATCCAGCCTTGGCCCCTCAAGCGAAAGCTGTTCCATCTTGACGGATCCTATGTCTGGAAATTCATGTGCCCTTGGGTTCTCAATGTGGGCGCGGCGGATCAAATTATTCTCAAAAAGTTTTACGAGATGTTTTTGCCAGCGAGCAAGATCCGCAATAGGCAAGCACCATTTATTTGCTTCTGAATCAGGTGTAGAAATTGAATATGGAGGAATTTGATCAAGAAACACAGTGTTTGAAATTGAAACGCCACCCACGTTCGATTCCGTGGAAAATTCTAGCGCGGCAGGAGAGGTACTAAAAATCTGTTGATTGAAAGATGGATCAATATCGTCTTCTGCATTATGGAGCAGTATGGAGCGATCTAAAATTAAACTATTGAGCCCCACTATCTCTAATTTTTTTGCATTCAATAAAGACTGCGAAAGTTGTTTTATATATGTATTGGAAAGATTAATTTTTTTTAGTTTCGGCCAACTATGAGTTTCCGGAAAAATTTCAAGTGGGTTTGAAGATAGATTTAACTTTTCTATGCCGGAAGTTTCTTTAATATTGTCAATAAGTCGAATGTAATTTCTTTTAAGTTTCAGATTTTTTAAGTGGGGGGGGAGGTTCGTTGAAACAGCTTGTATGAATGATTTGCTAATAGAGATACTTTTTAAAGCCGTGAATTTTGAAAGATCATCAGGCATCCACAAAAGGGGCAATTCAGAAATTTCAAGTTCTTCTAGCGTCGCAGCGAATTTCTCAACATGCAGCCAAAATTTCTTAGTAAATTCTTCCTCGGTATTTATTTTATTAATATGCACGCGACAGTTTAATATTTTCAAATGTACTAAATTGGCAACCGACTGGAGGATTTCAATATCTAAAGAATCACATCTGTTTATGGCAAGGCTATGAATCCGGGTATTTTTATCTTGGATTGCATTTGCAGATAGTTCGTCAATGTCATTGAGATACAGGCTCAGGTCACATTCGGTTTGGAACGAACCGCGCATGCAAAATGTTCCAAACGTCACCGTGAGTGATTGCAACTTTTCCAAATTGGTAACTGCCAATGGAAAATCAGTTCCTCGCCAGTGAAACAATCCCAGGTCTTCTATACCCGAGCAATCTAAATCGTTAAAGTCTTGTTCAGTCAGTCCGTTTGCGTCTAGGGCAAGGTGGGTAATTACACAATCTTCACCAATATTATCCATAATATCTGCATGAATGTCATGTATTGATCGAATTGGAATATCACAGATATTAATTTCAAAAACTTCATCGTCGTCGATAAACTCAGATGCAAGTTTTGACATTTCCGCTTCTAAGGCAGCCTCCCCAGATAATCGAAATGGAATTTCCTTAGTAGCCAGAAGTTCTTCGCACTTTAAAAGTACTGGGTTTTTAATGATAAGGCTGCGGACAATTGGAATTGATTGACGGGGTATAACCATCATCAGGCGGCGGCTCATTTCAGAAATAGTCTCACTCTCTGTTGGCGGCAGCTCGGTTTCATAGCGACTTGCTAATGCAGTTAACATTTGCGCTAACTTGCGATTGCCTCTTTGTTGAATTGATTCCAAAGCAAATATCCGAACTTCTTGTTGTGGATCAAACAGAGCTAATATCGCAGTGATTCCAGTACAGATAATTCCCACAAGGCCTGGGGCGTAATGCCCAAACTGAATTGCGAGCAGTCTGGTTTTTTTATCCTTCGCCGAAAAGAACAGCAAATCACGTTCCGTTTTTTCAAAGATGGCCGCAATTTCGCGGTATCGCAAAATGCAGTTCCATTTCTGGGTGCCGGATACTTGCAATTCATCCGTGGGCGATAAAGATCCCGCATTCACTAATTTTAGAATATGGCCAGCCGACAGAGGACCGCACGGAATTCCATTATTACAGCGATATAGATAAGTTTGTTTCACATTCATATCTCAGTAACAAGCCGGACTCATCTTGCTCATTACTCTTTATCTTCTTCATCCTCTTCATTTTCTTCTTCGGATTCTTCCAACATACTTTGATAGGCGTTAAATGAGTTGACTACATCAAAGATTGAGTCGCGTACCTCAATTGGTTCAAGCCCCGCCGCTATTCTTGTAGTTCTGATTACGGGCTTATCATCCCAAAGCGTTACAAATGAAGGCGCAAGCCGGTCTGAAATAGATATAAATTTACGAAGCGCCTCAGGGGACTCTAGTTGATCTGGCTCGATTTTATTCATCATTATGTCTGCGGAAAATATGGAATTTCTATTTTCTGTTTCATCAGTGAGCGTTATAAAAATATTGATCTTAGGTTTAACCCAAAGCACGTCCCAGTGAGTCATTTCGTCTACTTTGTTTATGTCAAAGTTAGAAATTAATTTTTTCTTTTTGAGTTCTTTTAAGGTTAGTTCTATGGACTGTTTCGGATCCAGACGATGCCCATTCGCTTTCGTAGACGTCTGTGGGTTTTCCCGGCGTTTTAGAATCCATTCACTAAATGCTTTAAAAGAAATAGTTACATCCTGTAGAGCTCCAATTACTTCGATTGGTTCAATTCCCTCAGTAAGCCGAGAAGTCCGTATGACTGGCAAATTGTTCTCTATAAGACTGACATGCGAAGGAGCCAGGGCCAATGAGAGCTCCATAAGTTCTTGGAAAAAAGTGGCTGATTGAATTTCGCTCTCGTCTAAAGCTTTGCCAGGGATGTCAAATAACAACTTTGATTCAGAATGCTCTGTTTCGTTGATGAGAAAAATATGGATTTTCAATTCTGGCTGATTCCACTTGATAATCCAATGCATCCAGTTTTCTTCATTTAATTCCTCAAACTCGTTGATTGATTTAGCCCGTTGAAGGTTCAAGATTGCGGCTCGAATACTCTCATCCGGCGGGATTCGAAGCGGACTTACAATATTCTCCACTTGTGGAATAAGCGTCTTTCCGTCAGCCACATCTTGACGAAAGCGACGGAAGTAATTGCGCGCCTCGATTCCAGGAATTGCAAATCCAATACCACTCGCGCGCCTATCTATCCATGTGTTAATTCCTACCAATCCTCCCGAACGGTCCACGGTTGGGCCACCGCTATTCCCTGGCAATATGGTGGCGTTCAGTTGAACAAAGAATGGCCCACAATTCCAATCTTTATCTTTGATACGTTTAGGATTGGCAATATGGCCAGTTGCAACAGAAAATTCATAACCCAATGGGTGACCAAACACAACTACCTCTTCACCGTGAAGGGGGGAGCGATTAGCGCGTGCTTCAAGATCATAAAAATTAGAATGCGTAATCGGTGTTTTAAGAATGGCAAGATCCCATTCCGTGCTTCTATGAACCACGGTGGCTCGCAGTGAGGTTCCATTGTGAAAGTGAAGAAGGACAGAGGGATCTTCATCAACAACGTGCCTATTGGTCAACACAAACCCGTCTCGTGATATGACCAAACCAGAACCATTTCCCGTGCGCGTTTCTATGACTGGCACCAAGCCACGCATCATGGTGGCAATATCTTCAACAAATAAGCGCGGGCCTGCTTGCTGCGCTAAATGACAATATTTTTTAAGTTCTTCGACATTCGAAATGACCGTCCAAGTGGTTTGTCCCGTTGGTAAAATTTCATCTTCAAGATTTAATTCCCCACGTTTTGCCATTCCGCGCAGTTCATCCGCGGAAAGTTCTGATTTTTGAGAATGATCAACCTTGCGAAGTGTGTAGGTTTTCATATCTGGAATCTTACCAATGCATTCCAACCACAGTTTTTAAATTTGGTTATCCTTCATTAGTCGCTGAGCAATGCTACTCTATGAAAACTGGTGCGGACTAGTACATCTGATCGTTAATTAGAACACTTATCTTCTGAGGAACAATGATTAAAAACGTAATATCTATTGCGGCATGTCTCTATAGCGGATTTTTAGTTCCGGTACAATCTGTCCAAGCTGCTATGGGTGAAGCCAGCATTCCGTTGCCAACTACTGGCGAGTCGTCGCTGGATGCAAAGTTCTATTTAATTATTGTTTTAAGCGTAGCTTTAATTGGGGTTGTAGCTTATTTACTCGGGTGGCCTCCTCCACCACCTCTGCTACCCCCGGAAGAAGGAATTCTTAAAGAATTTGAAAGGGCAATTCTTATCAAGCCCCAGCCTACGGATGAAGAAAAGCGAGTACTTGGGGCATATCGATTTAAATATTCACAATGGCGTCGAGATGTTGGAATTCCGGATGACAAATCCACAGCCGCAACAATTCAAATAGCCAACCTTGCCGTTGCTTGGGCTTTTGTAGAAATTCGTGACTATTCAACGGCATGGAAATTTGTGCCTACCGAACAAATAATTGCTTTTACAGCAAAGCCATCTGGGTCAGGATATGGTTCCACAAATACTCTAGTTTCAAGAAAGTGGCATTTTAATGATGCTGAACCGGCTCTTCGTTTGGAATTAGAAAGAGCGCGTGTTTTGCAATCGATTTCATCAAATAGCTACCAACCGCAGCCAGGCGACAAAAAAACTCCAGGTGAATTGTTAAGCGAATGCTGTACCCGACTTGCAACTCCAAGTTCACCAATAGCTCTAGAGGTTGAGGCACGTCTGTGGCAGGCGAATGGATGGAATTCTGCTGTCGATCTGGTATATCAAGAATTAAATAAATCGCAAAATAATTTTGGTGGATCCAATGCGGCGCGGACAGTCGCATTGCCTGTGGTCATAATGTTGCTAGAACGGACCAAGGCCATGATTGGGCTCGTGCCCGCGTCTCTAGGTCATCTTCCTCAACTTATTAGTGAAATTCTTCATAGAAATTCATTGATAACCCCTCTTACACCTGATGAAATTAAATTGCCGGGATTATATTGCGAAGTAGTTGATCTTTGGTCAAAAAAGAATCCTAGTGTTTCACTTCCCACCAATTTACAAGATGTCGCACACAATGGATTAAGACAACTTCAGAAAGAAGGTCTTTGGATCAACGAAGGAAAGAAACTCCGCCTTGCTATTGTTGATAACAAAATTAAACTAAAGGACTATTTGGGTCTGGCTAGACAAATTCTTGATGAATGGCAGGTGATATGTAAGCTCGAAAATCCAAAAATTTATAAGCTTGAACTCGAACCTTACGCGGTCGATTTATTGGAGTGCGAAAAGGAAGATAGGGCGGCATTCGAGACAGCTTTCATTGGCGAGGGGACACTACTAAACAGGCTGAGGGAATTGGGCGATTTGAAACCCCAAGAAGGGGCTCGGGTGGAGGTTGGTACTTCGATCGAAGCATGCGGTAGATGGAGATTTCTTGATAAAGCGAATGCATTTATCGACCTAGGAGAATACGGTGGCAAAAGTAACGATAGTAACGATCGAATTTGTAAGGCTGTCTATTATGTTTTTAACAACGACTCTCAAAGGGAACAGTTTAATAAATTAAAAATTCAGGTTAAGTGTGGTAGTCAACTATTGCAAAAAATCGGTTCTTTTGGGCACCCGCTGACTCAACAAGAGGGAATTGGTCCACAAATCATTAAGGTGACGGACGAAGGCAATCTCACGGCTTACAAATCGCCAATTACAACAGAATTTACAACGCTTTTTGAACCAATGTGTGGCATTGATTTTTCCATGCTAAGCGTTCCGCATTCCGCGGAAAATCGGCTTCAGAAAGTCCAGATCTATAGTGGTACAGCACAGGAGTTCGAAAATGGTACCGCGAAGGTAAAAGAAGTAGACGTGGCGCGTACTGCCCCAGAACCGGTAGATGTCCCACTCCAGAATGTATATAACATGGCAGTATTTGTTGGAATCACATGTGGAATTGATGAACATACTCCAGAGAATTCTACACCTGAATATCAGGTGGATCAATTGTTGAAAGAGCTTGCTCGGCATTTGGGGCCTATAGGCCAAGAAGATCGCGGTTTTGGCGCAGAGCCAGTAGATTTATTTAAAGCGCCTGTAAATAAAGGTTCTTCATGTACATTAAGAGGTCTGGCCTTATCAAAGGAGGCTGAGGCTCGCAGGTCAGATTTATTGCGACAGGCAGTACCAGCAAATTCGCGCCACGTTACTGAGGCAAAGGAAATGTATGAAGCAATGCCGCTAATTGTTCGTGAAGCCTTTGCTCGGTTTTTAGAGTTTGCATTCCACAAGGAATTAATAGGGCGACTGGCTTACACTAAGTTAAAATTCTTGAAGGAGCCTACCATTTCGTCAAAGCCGATAGGTGAGACACCTCGTGGAGGTGGAGCAGGTACTCCACCTCCACCACCTCCACCACCTCCACCACCTCCACCAGAAGACAATCTAAAAGGGCTAGCCAATTTTCTTCGTATGCCAATTGAACGAGTTCAATATCGTTTATCTGAAATGGGAGCTATTTGGCGAAAGTATTGTGAATCGAAAAATGAACATGAATTAGCGGCTTATTTGCGGGGTTTGGGGTACTAAATTTTTCTTCAAGGCATGTTTGACGGCTCTGCATAACTGACAGTATCTTACGAACTACTTTTTTAATGTTGCTCACTTAACACTCTTATAGAAGCGAAACCAATGAACCCATTTAATTATCTAGATCGCACAGTCGCAAACATCTTAGGAGCAATGAAAGATTTAATTCATCGCGGCGAAGATACACAGGCTATGACGCCAGTGGTCCAAGAACAAATACAGAATTATTTCGAGTGGGCGGTAATGCAGGGGGGGCAAGGTGGCGATCCGTTCTTTGGAGTGGAACAAGCTGATCATCCGCTTCGCTTAAATTTTGTTACCGGTTTAAACTCATTATTTTTAGCAAAGGAGGTCTTTGCTAGATTTCCTGTATTGGTTAGTGGAAATGAGGCAAGTACGCTTCCATTATTGGCAAGGGTTATGTTGCTTGCAAAAAATCACGATGAAGTGAGCAGAATTAATTTAAGTGACATCGACTGTTTAACACAATTTGCCGGAGTGAGCGGATCCGGTCTTGCAGTTTCTATTGAACTTCTTGTTTCCGTCATCAGAATGAAACTGAATGGAAAGCCAGTTCAACCAAGACTAATAGTAGTTAAATTGTTAGCACGTATTTGTTTGTATAATCGAGAACAAGTTAAGGCACTTGGATTAGAAAATCAAACTCGAGATGTCTTACGTAGTTGTGAGACTTTATTATTTCGCGAATTTGTGAAAGCGTCTGCTAATCAAATTCGATCTGGCGCAGGCGAAGATCTTCAAGACTTAATTCAAAACTTAAAAAGAGTACTAGGGGAACAAGGAGCTATGCAACGGTCACTTGACAGTATCCTTGATCAGGCGGCTGGTGAAAAAGGAATGTTGCCTCCGCTTGCGGGCAGTATTCAGGGGCTTTTTTTGATAGATATTTCCACTATTTTATATCGACCAAACAATAATGCTGGCTTGGCTCAATACGCAGAAAAATGGTGCGGCGGGCATCCTGGGCGAAAATTGGCATTAGCGATTTTGCGACGAGATTTTAGAGAGCTTGAAACTTTGTCACATGATCATGAAGCTGAATTAACTCCAGTCTTTCAGAGTCAAATTGCAACCCTTGTAGCCTTAGAGTTGGCTGTTCGAGATAGTTTTTTAGACGGTGAGTATGATGGGTACTGGGAAAACAGTCGTGCCATCCATGATCGCTTGTTTGATGAAAGTGAAATCTCAAATTGCCTTGAATCAGAAATTAGCGCAGCGATTGAGGCTTTAGTTGTAGAGATAGTTCAGTTGGCAGGAGAAGAAGGCACCAAACGATTTAAACGACTGGTTGTGCGACTAGATCGATTAAAGGCACTGCAAGTTAAAAATGCTAAATCTGAAGAGCCAAGTGATATCTCAGACTTTTTCCCACCCGATGGCGATGTATTATTAAGCAAGTGGGTAGGCCAAACGCACGAAAGCTTTCCAGAAGCGCGTCAAATACTCAGTTCTAATTTGATAGCACAGTATGGTAGTAAATTGTCTCAGGGCGAAGAATTGAAGCCCCGTTTAGAAAATTATGTAAAACAAGCCGTGTTTCCAAAAGTAAATGAGGCAGATCAAAGAGACTTAGTCTCAATGGTTCTCTATGCGCATGAAATAAATGCGCGATTGCCGCAACTTTCTCCAAGAGGCGTTAACACGAACAGCGATAGTTGCAATAGATCGCCAATGTTTGTGGCCGCAATGCTAGGAAACACACAACTTATACAAGATCTTGTAAGGAATGGTATTCATAAAGAAACGCCTGATAATCAAGGCGTCACGCCATTAATGGCAGCTTGTCGTAGTGAATTTTCTGCACAAGCAATTGGAGAAATTATAAGAACATACCTCGCCCCAACTGATATAAATAAACTTGATAATTTGGGTTATTCTGCATTACATCACGCACTTATTGCCGGTCGAATTGATGCAGTCAGAGCTTTAGTGCAAGCGGGTGCTCGCTTCAGCCCCACCCCAATGAACAATATTAGTCCTATTTCAGCTTTATGGTGCGCATTAGCATCGAAGGAACCAAACTTGCGGTTTGCACGCATGGATTTGCAATGGATTTTAGCTCAGTTGCGTGTTGAGGGCGTGGATCTGGGTAATGAGTTTAAACGTTTGCCTACTGGTTCCAAATCTATTATTGCGACAATTGTTAGTGATCAAGATATATGGATACTTCGCTCCTTCAAAGAGGCGTTAAGGTTGGGTGGTTTGGGTTCTTTTGGCGTTTTGGTTGATCACACCACCTTGTTGCAGTGTTTTACAAGCTTGCTATCAACTTCAAACTTACCGCAGGGGCGCGATGGCAAAATACAAATGCTTCGAGATATTTTGAATTCTGGATTGGGAATGAAAGCGTTTGGAACAAATTCAAAATCTGAGTTTATACCAAATCTAGTTCATATATTTAACTTGAATGAAGCTTCAAATTTCTGGAATGATTCGGCAGAAACCCAGCAAAGAATAATATCATTAATTAGCGATTATTTAGTGCTCGAAAAATCTTTGTTTGGGGACAAATCTTCCATCTATGACAGTAATAAGTTTGGGCAGCCGTATTTTGAAGTGCTTGTACGTAATCGAAGCCTTGGAGATTTAGCCCAAGTTTGTCTGGACATTTTCTTTAATGAATCGAATGTATCGGAAACGTATAATAAGGCTATTCGTAGGTCGGCCCGGGCTGTAATGGTTAGTGTTCCGCCGTTACCTAAAAGAGCATTTGGCTTGCTGTCAAAATCACATAATGATTCGGAAGAAGAGCTTGCAAAGGAATTAGCCTTTAAATTGCAGTTGTGTGATGGCGATGCGGTGAAGGGTATTAATCACAAAGAAAATCAAAAAATTATCTGGTCTACAGGTTGTCTGCCAGCTATTAGTTTTGATTCAGTTGATAGTCCGGTAGTAATTATTGCAGCTGATATCAGACTTCAATACCCCCATGATCCTGTTGCTTGCCTGCGCGATCATTTTCGTGATGGCATGCTTCCTGCTTTGACAAATTCAGGGATTTTTGATCACAAAGGCGTTCTACTTTATCTTCGTGAATTGATCCTAGAGGCTTAAATCTGATTCGTAATAGAATTTATTAGGATTTGGATTTGCGAACCATGGCATCAATTTTAATGCCCAAGCTTGTTTCTTGAAGACCTAATTTTTTTCTTAATTGCGCTGTTAATTGCAAGGCACTAAATGTTTGGTCATATACAGACTTTCGTCTGGGGTCATTCAGAATAAAAAATACATCGGGATTTGTTCGTGCGACCCTATCTACTTTAAATTTCAAGTGAGGATCATTCAATCTCGTGATTCCAATTTCAGAGTATAGGTTACGCATTGATCTGGTCCTTTAGAGTTTGCCTGGCTCTTCTTATTAATTCAGCCATATTTCTAGCGGCTTCAATCACTTTCGGGGGGCGACCATCAGTTTGATCAGGGGATAAGGCTAGCATTCTTAGGCGAAATGACAGTTCAATTTCCTTCTGGCTGGCATTTGGTTCAAGTCCAAGAATCTGTAGTGCAACAAGTTGGTCAATCATCCTTTGTGAAGCGCCCACAGGTAATTCATTTAATCCAGTTTCCCAGCGAGCGCCATCTGATTTCCACCAACTTACTAAATCAGGTCGAGGTATAGCAGCAGGTAATTTAACTTTAAGTTCGCGAAAAGTAATTTGTAAAAGTTCTTCACCGCCGATACCGCGCGCACATACATCAGCTAGAAGCGCGAGTGAGTGCCATGCAGCCGGTCCAATTTCTCTGTCGATAGTTGTGGCTGTTACCGCTGCTATAAAAATTTGCTTTCGGTGAGAGTTCGATTGATTGTAGATTTCACGAAATGACTCTTCAAGACGATCTGCTGTGACGCTTTGACTTGCAACTAAAGCTCCACCAAACGCTGCAGGAAACTTAAGGAAAATTTTAAGTAGTTTGCTAAATTGAGATCTGGTGAGTGGAGCGTCGGCTTCTGCGACCCAAAGTATGGCCAAAAAAATAGATATCTTTGATTTGGCAAGGCGTTCTTCCTTGGATGGAGCAACATTAGAAACAGGTGATTTACGTGATTCCTGTTGAGCCCTAGGGGCTTGAGTTGTGGCAACTTGTCTACTCATCTTATGACCATCCTACAAGATTGAAACATCATAAAAAACTGTAATTTGGGTTTTCTTTTGCTTTCAAACCTGTGATAATGCTCGAATGACTCAATCTCAATTTACAAATTCATCCCAAGAAACTATTGACTTGCTTTTAAGGATTTGTGCGGTTTGTTGGTATCAACGATCACCAAACTCTGATGTTGCCAGTCTTGGTGAACTAGTTCGTGACTCAGTTGTTGAACTTGATATTTCTCAGACTGAGAGTGAACCACTGAGTCAAGCTATAGGCAAAAAATTTATGTCAGATAGCGAGTCAATTTTCGTTGCTGAGACAGCAATATTACTCCGCCGGGCCAGTGGTACAACTCGTGAAGTATTGGCTCCGATTGTTCTGGAAATTATTGCTGACACCGGTCTTTCAAACAGCGAACCACTCTGGCGCATTCGCACGTTTATAGATGAATTAAAAAAGGTTGCTGCATTGCATTCAGTTCAGCCCACTGCAGTTCATTTGGCCCCAGTCATCCAGATGCCTGAAAATTTTCCCACTGTTCTCAGTCCTGATACCACGCCTACATTTGAGTTAGAAGGCGAATCTGAACCTTTAGACTTAACAGCCAAACCAGTAGACGAAGTCACTCTTATTAGTCAGGATGTTGTAGATACCGACGATGACGAAGTAGTAGGGTTTAATTTTGGCCCTTTATTAGAAGAAGATGACCCAGAAGTCCCTGTAATTTCATCCGCCGATGATAATGACGACGATGATGATGAAAATGACGAGGATAAACAAAATTTAAAGCTGACTTTTACCTCGGACAATAAAGATGAAGTTGCTAGCCAATTTACAATACCTCTGGATACTGATGAAGAAGAAGAGGTAACTGATCTACAACTTGAATTGCCGAAAGATGAGAAAGAAGATAGTGCCGGGTCAACGCTTGTATTAGACACAGACGAATCCGGGGATGCTCAAGACTTAAAGTTGACATTCAGCTCAGACCAGGAAGAAGACGACTCTGATGACTTGACCCTTACATTAGACACTGATGAAGATGGATTTTCATCGACCCTGTCTCTTGAACTGCCTGAAGAAGAAGATAGTTCTGATTTAGATAGTCCTGGTGGATCAGGTAAAATATGACGCTTGAATTTGTACCATTTGATTTTCCGGAGATTGGTGAAGTGAGTGCTAGCTCTCAGAAGTTAGAAGCGCTTCTAAAACGTGTATCTCAAGGAGAATTGGGATTACCTGGATTTCAACGCGGCGATCGGTTTGGAAATCCAGAAATGTGTTGGTCGCCCGTGCAGCGTAGAAAATTGATGGCGAGTGTGCTGTGCGGATATCCAATCGGGTCGCTTACAATTGTAAAGTATGCGGCGTTAAAAAAAAGTGAAAAAGGTGATATCAAACTACGCGCAATTGCTGGTGCAAATAACGCAATTCAGCATGATGCAGATTTGCTATTAGATGGTCAGCAAAGACTTTCTACACTTGCTCAGCATCTTAGAAAACCAAATCGGGGTCCAGCAATTAAAGGCAAAGACCCTAGATTGTTTGCCTTTAATTGGAAGGATTTTCTGAAGCGAAATTTGAATGGGGCGATATTTAAAACCCATACAAGTCCTGCCGATCAAATTTATCCGCTCATTCGGCTTGTGGATCGCAATAAGATGGATCCAGGAAGTGCATTCGCAAAGTTTCTCCCTTTATGGGTTTTGCTGTTGCCGGATAAAAGTTGGGACGCGGCCATTGTTGATATTCTAAAAATTCATCCAGGTGATAAGGGTGAACAATTTAAATCATTACTAGAAACTTTACGGAGCCGTCTAAGAAAATATGAGGTTCCTGTTTCAGAAATCAAAAGCGCTACTACAGAAGGCGGAGATTTAGATTATAGAACTGTTTGCGACCAATTTATCAAGTTAAATATTTCTGGCAAAAAACTTTTAACTCAAGACCTAGTCAATGCCCGGCTTGCAATGGAGCAAGAACAAAAACACTTGATGGAAATTATAAAAAGTGTGTTTGCCGATGGAATTGGCAAAGATGTTTTTAATAGTATTAGTGTTCTGCCTAAATTAGCCCTTTTATTAATCGCAGGAACTCCAAATGATCCAGGGCAGGCCCAACGTCAGTTAGAAGGATTAGAGGCGGATTCTATTCCCAACGGCAATCAAGAATCATTGTTGAAGGCTTCACAGCAAGTTTATAAGCGTGGTGCCGAGCGCATTAAAAATGTAATTAATTTTTTTGAAGACGTTTTACAAAAAGATATGTGGAGCAAGGTGCAATCCATGCCTGCGGAATGTTTTTTGCCGCTTGTAGGGGTGTTCGCGCTTCGAAATTATGTTGGTCAGCCATCAAATAATGCAGCAAGCCGGCGTAAAGTTCGTGTAATTATCTGGACTTGGATGTTGAATTATAAGCCAGGCAGTTCTCATGGCGGATATTGGCGAAAAAGATTTTTAGAGGCCGCAAAACTGCTTGCTATGACCGACAATGAATTTAATAGTTGGAGTTTTGAACAAACCAAACAAGCCTTTCCAGAAACGTTCCAATACCAAAGTACTGGCGGAGGTCAGGCGGTTGAAACATTATTGAGAAGACAACAGTACGGTCTTCCTGATTTTATAAGCGGCAACGTGGCGACTATTGCAAACGACCTGCATGTGCATCATATTTTTCCAAAAGATTGGTGCGCAAAACATGCTCCACAATTGAAAAATATATCTAATTCGTGGGCAAATCTTACTTTGATTTCACCAAGCACAAATATTAAAATTAGTAATAAAGCCCCTTCGACTTATCTTCAAACAATCATTTTGCCGAATCTGGGAAACAATCGCGATCAGTGTAAGAGCATGCTTGGAAAGCATGGGATAGAGATAGAACATTTGGAGGCAGATGATTTTGAAAATTTTTATAAAGCCCGCACTTTGTGGTTACGCGGACAATTTAATGACTTTTTTGTGAACGATTTATCTTTGTCTACTCCATTTCCGACTCTTCAGTCTGCGAACCCTTTATGATTTTAATATGTGCAAAATCCAAAATCTCAATTTAATTTCTTCTATTTATCATGGATAATAAAGCAAAACTTCGAGTTGGCACTGCAGAATTAAATGTAAATGTTCATTGGCGGATTCGCTTTGTCGATGCTCACCTGGTGCCAGCTCCTACGGACGATATGGTTTGGATTAATATTGGGCGTACACAGGGGGAAGGCATTGTTAATTATCGCGTCAATGATTCTCTGGCACGCGGATCAGCTCAAGCGATGGTGTTGAATCACAGTGCTATTTTTTCTCATCTTATGAAGACTTGTCCGAAAGGCGGTACAAAAGATCAGCCTCAAATTTGGAGTCCCACCATTGTTTTTGATCGCGGCTGGAAGCCTGATGATGCAGTTGCTTTCTTTCTTTTGAAATGCCTTCTTCAAGACGGAGAATTGCCGCAATATGCCCGGGAATTAGCCGAATTCATGGCTCAGGCGAGGCGCGGCGCACCCGAAGCAATTTGTCCGCGTCGGGATGATGGATCCACACAGACAGGAGAGCAGTATCGAAGATCGCTTGATGCCAAGAGCTTAACGAGTTCAATTTCCCTTTACCTTGCAATGCTGATTGTTTCACCTAGGCCTGAAATCACAGAGGAATATCGATTAAATGTGATCAATAAATTAGCCGAGTCGGCTCACGATAAAATATCGAAACTGTTAACGTCAAATGAAAGTTCAATCCAGATTTCAGAATTCAGGGCCGAAATTTGGCGTGAATTTGATATGGCGCGGGTTCCAAATTGGCATTCTGATGTTTATCCAGATCTACGTGATCAAGTTAAAGAAGAAATTTCTAGTGTTGATAAAATTGTAGAGGGCAGCAAAAAATATGAAAATATTTGTACTTCCAACTCTAATGGGCAGGAAATTTCAAATAGTGGTAGTTGTATTTATATCTCTGGCTCGAAAAAAAAATTAGATGATTCACTTATATTGCCAATGCTCAATGCGGGACTTCTTTCCACAGTTATACGGGCAGAAGATGATAATCCGAGATTAGTTGTCCTTCATGATAAAGATGCGGGGTGGTTTGAAATCACGCTGTCGTCTCAGCCCAGTAATGCCAAATCAACTAAGACACTTTCTAGCCTTGGGCGTAGACTTGAAGAACGAGAGCAAGAAGAACGCGGATCAAATGATCTACGTAAAAGTTCCGCGCCCCGATTTGCAGATATTCCAAACATAGATGATCCTTGGTATGACGGTCGTGATCACAACTATTCATTGGTTGGTTCTCCAAGATGGAGTAAATCTCAATTAAATTGGGAAATTGTTTTAGAAACTATTCAGGGATATTATTGGCTACCCCAACTTAAGTCATGGGATCTATGGACTCTTAAAATAAAAGGAAATGAAAAGAATCCTGAAGACAATGGGCCATATGTTTATCGTAAAAGAGAAGTTCAAGAATCTCATTTTGCATATCCTAAGAAGATTTCGGGTCCCTCAAAACGAATTAATTATTTGGTGCAACCTAGTGAGTTTGACAGGGAACACGTGAGTGCTACTAAAAAGAGTGACTCATTTCGAGATTTTATTGAAACGAAAGATCTCCCTCTTAATAATTTCAGCGTGGTATTTGTTTGTATGAAGAAGCTAATCATTAAATATCCAACAACAGTTCAGGGAATTGATATCGCGCTGACAATAGAGCAACTCAGGCGTCTGGCCAGACCATTTTGCGGGCCTGTTCATTCAGAGATCCCGTTGACCGATAAACAACTCGCGAGCGTCGGAGAAAAGGGAATTATAATTTGGAGTGTTGATGAAGAAATTTCTCTAAAACACCAAAAGCGCTGGACTAATGTTGTTATGGATATGCTTTGTCGCCAGCATGAACTGAAGAGATTGGTTCAAAGCACCCAGAGTCTGGATGTGGAGGAGTCTTTCTTACAGTTGTTTCGCAATGGGGGTAATGCTGAGGATTATCTGAAATCCTTTGTTGACATTTTAAAGTCTTACCAACCAGAACAATCTCAAACAGACGAGCAGACCGTTTGTAGGGCTCTCGAAGAGGCTCTTTCGATTCCGACAATGTTAAAAAGACTTGAAGGATTTTTGCAGTTTAGTGATGAGCGCCAACGCCTGCGTCGGGATGGGTTTTTAAATTATTCTCTTTTCGGGCTCGCGGTTCTTGCAGTGATTCAGATTCCGGCTGGATTTATTCAAGCATGGACACAGTGGGAGGATAAAGACTCTAAAGATGCACTCTTTAAAAATTGGACCGACGCTTTGGATCCCACCTCAGCACCTTGGTACGCCCTGTCTTCTTCATCAACCTTTAAGGCAATTCTAATTTCTTTAGTTGCGATGTTTTTAATAATAGGATTTTTATATTTCGCATTGGCTTATTCTTTAAGTTCTTTAAGAAGATCTTATAAAAAAAATAATTTATGAATAAATTTATTTTTACTTACTTTATTTTGGCGAGTCGTGTTCGTGACAGATACTTAACTTTGTTGCCGCAACTATGGGATCATGCTTGACTTAAATTATGAAGGAATGCTCCTGGGGGAATCTGCTATGTTTGCTAGGTACTCATTACAATTTATTAAGGGGTTTTTTTGCTGAAACAAACGTGAAATTTGCTTGGCAAATAATTTTGTAATTGTATACAATTTGATAATGAAATTATCACCCAACAACTGGAAAGAATTTCCCTTTCAAATCCTCATCAATTGTGTGTTCGCCGTTTCATTTTTAGCTTTTGCGGCTTATGTGTTATCCCCGCGAAGCGCAACGTTTAGCACCATTACTTGCAATAGCTGGCAAGTTGTTGACAATGTCAATTCGGTCCGGATCGTGGCAGGAACACTCTCCAATGGAAATGCCAGTCTTCAATGGCTTGATAAAGATGGAAAAACGCGAATTGATTCCACAGCTTTTGCCAGTGGAGAAGCCAGCCTCCAATGGCTGGACAAGAGTGGCAAGCAGCGGATCAATGCGGCGACGCTTGCTAACGGGCAGGCCAATGTGCAATGGCTTGACATGAATGGAAAGGCTCGCATTGATGCGTCCACACTGGTCAACGGGAATGCAAGTGTTCAATGGCGTGATGCGGATGGCAAGCAGCGGATCAATGCGGCGACGCTTGCTGACGGGCAGGCTAATGTGCAATGGCTTGACATGAATGGAAAGGCTCGCATTGATGCGTCCACGCTGGTGAACGGAGATGCAAGTGTTCAATGGCGTGATAAGGATGGCAAGCAGCGGATCAATGCGGCGACACTTGCTGACGGGCAGGCTAATGTGCAATGGCTTGACATGAATGAAAAGACGCGCATTGACGCGTCCACGCTGGTGAACGGAAATGCAAGTGTTCAATGGCGTGATAAGGATGGCAAGCAGCGGATCAATGCGGCGACGCTTGCTGACGGGCAGGCCAATGTGCAATGGCTTGACATGAATGAAAAGACGCGCATTGACGCGTCCACGTTGGTGAACGGGAATGCAAGTGTTCAATGGTTTGATAAGGATGAGAAGCGGCGGATCAATGCCGCAACGCTTGCTGACGGGCAGGCCAATGTGCAATGGCTTGACATGAACGGAAAGACCCGCATTGATGCGTCCACGCTGGTGAACGGGAATGCAAGTGTTCAATGGTTTGATAAGGATCAGAAGCGGCGGATCAATGCGGCGACGCTTGCTGACGGGCAGGCTAATGTGCAATGGCTTGACATGAACGGAAAGACGCGCATTGACGCGTCCACGCTGGTGAACGGGAATGCAAGTGTTCAATGGCGTGATAAGGATGGCAAGCAGCGGATTAATGCGGCGACACTTGCTGACGGGCAGGCTAATGTGCAATGGCTTGACATGAATGAAAAGACGCGCATTGACGCGTCCACGCTGGTCAACGGGAATGCAAGTGTTCAATGGTTTGATAAGGATGAGAAGCAGCGGATTAATGCGGCGACGCTTGCTGACGGGCAGGCCAATGTGCAATGGCTTGACATGAATGAAAAGACGCGCATTGACGCGTCCACGCTGGTCAACGGGAATGCAAGTGTTCAATGGTTTGATAAGGATGGCAAGCAGCGTATTGATGCCGCAACGCTTGATGATGGGCAGGCAAGTGTCGTATGGATAGACATGAATGGAAAGACGCGCATTGATGCCGCGACGCTTGCTGACGGGCAGGCCAACGTGCAATGGCTCGACCCTGATGGGAAAAAGCGGATCATTGTGGGGAGTCTCGCTGATGGACAAGGTTCCGTGCAGTTTTGGGATGCCAAGGGCATGAAACGAATTGATGTCTCAACCATCGTTGGCGGACTAACGACCTTGCGAGTCCTAGACAAAGATGGAAGCAAGCGCTTAGAAGCTGGAATCAACGCGGATGGAACCGTCATACTTCCAAATGCAGATTCCGCACCGCCGAAGGCAAAGCCTTAAATCGTTTTTGTAATCACGTTGAGTGTTAATCTAATAAAAAATCTTGAACATGGCTCAGCAACCACTTCAACCATCAACGATACCAACACAGCAACAACTCGATAATCTTCCAACGATTATTGCCAGGCCTCTGCACAAGTTGCTCAATGCAGAAAATCCGCTTGAGATTATTGACGCGGCTGAAATGGTTACAGATTTCACATTGCGATTTCTGGGACTAGTTTGTATGTCGCAGTATCTAGCTGATCCTGGCTGGAACGATAAAGAACTTACTAACTATTTTGCAGAAAAGCTTCAAAGGCCAGCATTAGGAACTTGGAGACAACTAATTATTACTTCATTAAAATCCGCCGAAAAAAACAATAAAGAACTTTTTTTAAAGGAATTAAATGATACATGGACTCGTTGTGAGAACTTACAGCCAGTTACTTATGAAGACCAGGAACGAAATGAGTTTGGAAAGAAAAATGCTAAATTTAAAAACCTTGGTCGACTTGAGACTTTAGTCTTTCTAAGAAATGAGTTCAATCACAATCGTTTAAACCGCAGCCCGGAAGTGGCAGCGAAATATAAAAAATATGTATTTGATGCACTCCACGAATACAAGTGGCTATCAAGTTACGAAATCAAACATACTGATTCAGATGGCGCGTGGTGGTGCAAAGGACTTGCTCCGATTTTAGAGAGTAATGAATCCCAGAGTCAGTCACGCACCTTTATAAAAAAAAATAACCGTATTCTAGAACTGCTTCCGCTTGTAGTTTCTCACGGACGTATTGTTGGAAGAGGTAATTCGTTATCTTTAGAAACAGAATTATATTCAGAAATTGCATTATATAATGGCTGGCCTAACGAAGAAATTTTATACAATGGCTATGGAAAAACTGTTGAATTGTTTTCAGAGCCTTCTAAAACGTTACCCAAGATCCTTCTTGATTTAATTGCTAGAAAAACCCACCGTGTAGTCGGCTATGAAGAAGTAGATGGAGAAAAAATTTGTGACCGAATTAGAGACGAGACCGATAAGACATTTAAAATACTAAAAGACAGTAAAAAATATAATCCAGATCGGCATTTTGGGCGCAAGGACTATGAGGCGCGGCTGGTGAAGGATTGGTTTGATTCGCCAGTGCCATTAGTGGGTATTTGCGGTGGAGCTGGAGCAGGGAAGACCGGGGTTCTTGCGTCCGTAGTTAACGTCTGGCACTCAAAAGACGAACAGCGCATTCCAGTGTTATTTTTACTTGCTAATCAGCATGTGAATACAGGAAGTCTGGACCGCATTGTTGAAGAGGCGTTGCATCTTACGGGTGCGCCTGTGGACAAAATTGCAGAAGCGGTGAATGGACTGTTGATTGTAATTGATGGAATTAATGAGCATCCAATGCGAGATGATTTGTTGCATGCAATTTTAGAGCATGCTCTTCGTACTAAAAATGGGACTCTTGTCGGTACCACTGGTGCCAGATTTATGCTGAGTTGGCGTTCGGACGATGAGGAGTGGCATCAAAAGATGTTGGATTGTGTTAAGGGTGAAAAACATCTTTGGTGGAATCCATCAAGTGCAGACCGCACTCCGGAATTTTTATTGTCTGAAAAGTCTGTGGATTCTTTCGTTCAGCAATCCCAGTCAATTGGATCCGGAATTGTCGATGGGAAAAAAACTGAATCTGAAGAACCATTTTCTTCTGTATCAGTCGCATCTAAAAATGATTTGAGCGTTTCTAAATCTGAAGAACCAATTTCTTCTGGATCAGTCGCATCTAAAAATGCCTTGAGTGTTTCTAGCAGTTTCCAGGCAAAGATTGATCCAGACCAAAGTCCTTCATATATGGTCGTTGAAAAACTTGATGAGCAGGACGCAGAAAAAATTTGGGAAATGTATGGAAACGCAGATCCTGGTATGAAACCTAAGTTTTCATATCAGGATCTTAAAAAAACAAGTTTGCAGCTACATAGAGAGATTTGCACGCCGCTATGTATTCAAATTGCTTTGAAAACTTTTCATGGTCAGGAAATCCCGTCCAAGGAAAGTGCGGAAAACTTATTTTTTAGTTACCTAGATCACCTAGCCACTCCAGCACTAGACCCTACTGGAAACATTGGTCCATTGCTTGACCTGTTTGGGGCCAAGATTCTTTCAGTCAAGCAAAACAAATTTTTGCTTTCGGACTTCGCGAGTCCACAAGATAAAGAATTTTTATATGCCACTCCTAGATCAGCGCTAGATATTTTAGAAGAAGAGGGGGTTGTGACTAGGGACAGGAGATTGAGCCAATCAGATATATGTTCCTTTACTGTTGAAAAAGTTGCAGAACATGTTTTGGGTCGAATTATTGCTCAAGAAACTTCTTCTCATACGCCAAGGGACCTAGCGAGACGAGCTAATTCTCTTCGTGATCTTACTTTGATGCAGGGGGCCGTCGCTGCTGCAATTGAAATCAAGATTGAAAAAAATATTGATTACCTTATCGAATTTATTGATGAGGTTGATGACCTAAAACTTGCCTCTTCTATCGCCGGTAGGGCTTTGGGTTCTTATTTACTTAGACAAGGAGAGGCGTCTGCCCCATCAGTAGCTCAACAACTTTTGGAAAATCCCACCCCCTCTGATTTTACAGTTGCACTTAGTGCGGTCAGGTATTTACGTGATGAGGAGCCTGGAACTTCGATTGAATTTGCGTTTTTGAATCAAATCAAAGAGGAGATTTCTGAAAAGGTTGTCGAAGGGGGTGAAGTTGCTCTGACTGCGCGGCTTCTTGCCGTTGCATACGCGGAATGTTTGGGTTATCAGAATGAAAATTCCGAATCCTATGAGGTATTCGATTCTCCCGAAGAGTGGTTACGTGGATTAATCACTAGGTGCGAGAATAATAATTTAAAGTCTTTAGAATTATGTGAACTTAATTTCCAACTTGGCAAAATTTTGTATCGAAATAAACAATACAAAGATGCAATATTGTTGTTTAGTAATATTGCTCAAGAGTGGGAGAAGTTGTGGAAAGTGCAAGCAAATCTGAGTGACGGAGAAGAGAGGAGTTCGTCGTCTAAAAAATTAGTAGAAGTACTTGATTGGCTGGGTTGTTCATTTAAGGAATCCAAACAGCATAAATTAGCGATAGATATTTTTAATAAGGCGCTTTCTATTGTGCAGAAGCAAGTTGATGGACTTGATAAAGAAACTGAAATTTCATTGCGACAAAGCCTTTCTACCTCCCTTGAACGAATTCAAGAATGGTCATTGGCTTTAGATCAACATCAACGCATTTTAAAGATTTCTCTTCTGACTAAAAATCGACGTAGTGTGGCGATCGAATATGAAAAAATTTCACTATGCCTAGAGAAGTTAAATCGTACTGATGAAGCTGTTTCAGCTCTGAAACAAGCAATTGTCGTAGGGTCCAGTCCCGAATGGTGTACCAATTGGCGTCCATTGCCACCAATGTTGAATGTTTCCCGAATTTTACGTCAGGCGAATCGGATTCAGGATGCTGAATTAGAAGAAACAGAGTTTCTTCAAACTATAGAGCGCCGCATCCAATCTAGGGATAGCGATGATATAAAAG
>Ga0209190_1000633_pt1 | contig 25471 bp, 53 predicted proteins | sample M_140205_XF_Meta_FD_187315 | JGI IMG/M metagenome (GOLD analysis project Ga0209190, IMG submission 187315) | Freshwater microbial communities from Lake Montjoie, Canada to study carbon cycling - M_140205_XF_MetaG (SPAdes) (version 2) | ecosystem: Environmental > Aquatic > Freshwater > Lake... | reverse complement strand
GTTTGTCCCACGAGTTGACGATGGCTGTTCGCGTGAGTTCGGTTGCGTCGTAGGGTTCGTGGCAGGTCCGGCACCGGGCTAGCACGTCGCCTGCTTGTCCTCGGATGAGTCCGGTGCATCCTTCGATGTGGCATGGGCCGTAGGTGCGCCAGTCGGGTGCTGTGTCGATGGCTTGGATGACGCGCCGGTGTGCTCGTTGTAGCTCGTCTAGCATGTCGCCGGCCCAGTCGTGGCGGACGATGTGGCGGAGGTTGGCGCGCAGGTAGTTGGCCCCTGCGTCGCCTGGTTCGCCGGTCGCTTCGTGGAGCATCTGCGACCAGGACACGAGCAGCCCGTGGAGCGCGGTGGCGCGTTCGGATGCTTCCAGGTTGATGGGCGTGCCGGGCGTGGTGCTGGAGCGTCCCGTGTTCTGCCGTGTGTCGAGCCTGGCGATGGTGTCTTGTGCGTCGGCGAGTGTGTCGGGGATCTGCCCGAGGAGGGTGAAGATGTCGCCCTCATGCATGTCACAGACGTAGATGCCGTCTGCGGTGGGCGTGTCACAACGGGGCACAGTGCAGGTCATCGGGTCTCCTTGTGTTCCAGCGGCCCCCAGCGCAAAGCCGGGGGCCGCTGGGTGGTGGTGTGGTTACGTGCGGGCGTCTCGTTGTCCGGTCATGATTCTTCGTCCCATTCGGAGCATGAGGCCCCAGCGGCGGAGATCATCCCGAGCTGCACGATGCCTGTGGTTTGGGTGGTGGCGGACATGGCGAGCATGTCGCGGGTTTGTGCGCCGTCCATGTGCACGATCCGGGCTAGCACGATGACGTCGGTGACCATGCCGCCGGGGTTGGGTTCGGGCAGGTTGATGTGGTGCCCGTAGATTTCGGTTGAGCTCATGATCTCTCTCCTTGGTGGTTGTTCAGTGCGCGGTGGGGTTGGTCATCGGATGCCATCGAGCGCGGTGGTGATGGCTTCCACGAGTTCGCAGGGGTACGGCCCGTGCATGTCGTATCCGGAGTCATAGCACCCGCTGCACCCAATGTCGCCGTCCTGTGGTCCGTCCGCAAGTGGCGAGTGCTGTTCGAGCACCTTTTCCAGCGCGTCGAGGAGGGCGGGCACGGTGGTTCGGGCGGCGGCGATGAACTCGGCGTCGCCTTCGGTGAACACTTCTCCGCCGTGGTCATCCCAGGTGATCGGGGCATTTGCGTAAGTGACCTCGGACTCATCGCCGTTCAGCGTGCAGACCCACGGCCCTTTGGTGGCGTTGTCGGCTTGCTTGCGGATGCGGTTCAGGGTTTCGCGGGGGTCGTTCATGGTTCTCTCCTTGGTGGTTGTTCAGTCCTGGGTGGGGTTGGTCATGTCGATGGTGGGCCAGTGGCGGGGTGTTGTGTCACACACGAGACGGTAGGTGATGCGTCCACGGTGCACGATTGCTTCGATGGGGAGTGCCCCGGTGATGTGTGCGGCGTGGAGGAACCTGGCCCGGTCGTCTGGGCCGAGGTGTTTGGTGCGGGTGCCGACTTGGATGAGTGCGGCACCGTGGGTTTCGTGGCCCATGAGGAGGTCTGCTGGGCCTTTGGATGCGGCGGCTCGCATGATGTATACCCAGCCGAGGTCGATGAGATGGTCACGGACTTTGTATTCGCGGGCACGGCCGGCGGCTGCGTTGCTCATGCGTCCTCCTTCGGTGCAAGTAGATCGTCCGTCGCCCAGTCGATAAGTTCCCGCGCGAGGTGTAGCGCCGCCGTGCGGTCGAGGATGATTTGGCCGGATGGGCCGTGGATCGTCGCGTCCTCGTGGTCGTCTCCGGCGGCAATGGTGAGGCGGAGGCGGTCGCCCCATCCGCGCACGTCCGGGTCATGGCCGGGCACACAGTGGCCGGGGATGCGGTCTACGCTGATGTTGGCGTGGAGGCCGGTGGCGTCCGTGGGGTACGTGTTGGAGCCGCCCCCCTCCCAGCCGTCACGGGTTCGGATGACGCCGTACGGGTAGGGTCCAGAGCGTCCATCCCATTCGTCGTCGATGGGTGCGCCGATGATCTTGCCGGTGCCGTAGATGCTCATGCGTCGGACTCCAGGTGGGGGTTGTGGAAGGTGGGATTCTGCGCTCGGAAGGCACTCAGGTCACCGGGCTCGCCGGTGTACTCGCTGTTCCACCCTTCTTTGGTGATTTCCCATGCGTCCTGCGCGCCTTCCTCCCACCCTTCGGCCATGAGCTTCCGTCCGGCGGGGGTGTTGCGGAGGTCGTCGGCGGTCAGGTGCGGGATGGCGGCGGTGAGGGAGTGGGCTTGATTTGCGCGCCATGCGTCGCGTTCCAGGTCGTCCACTTCGCTCCAGTGCTCACACTCACAGCGCCATGTGCGCTCGTATGCGCTTCTCGCGGCGGCTTCGACGGCGGGGTGGTTGGGGGTCAGGTCAGTCATCGGCCGTCTCCTTCGTGGTGGTGGCTTCGAGTGCGGCACGGTCGGCGGCGGCTCGGGCCTGGAATGCGGCCAGGACCGTGGCCGGCGGGATGTAGGTGTGGTCAGTCATCGGTTCTCTCCTTCGAGGGTGGTGGTGATGGCGGCCCGCTTGCCTCGCGCATAGGCGTCAGCACGGATCTGGTCGATGAGGCGGTCGAATGCGCGGCGGGCGCGTAGGTTGTCCGGCCCGCCCTTCTTGCCGCTGATGATCCAGGCGTAGCAGTCCCGGACCTCCCTGAGCCGAGGAACATCCGCGCTCATGCTTCCTCCTTCATCTGCGCCATGAGGGCGTTGACACGGTGTTCCCCGGCGATCTGGGTGACGGCACGGTCTACGGCTTCGTAGTCCAACCCGACCTCGTCGCAGAACGTGCGGACGATGACGGATGCGGGGTGCTCGTGTGTGGGCTTCATGGCGCGGGCCGCGAAGCACAGGCGGACAGCGATACGGGTGGTGAAGTTGTCCAGCTCGTCGAGGGTCGGGGACGGTTCGTCTGCGTAGTCGAGGATGTCCTTCCCGGCGCGTTGCACGTCCTGGTAGGTGATCTCGATTCGGGGGTTGCTCTGGTCAGCCATCGGTGTCTCCTTGTGGTTGTTCATTCTGCGTCGTCCATTCGGTCGAGGCGTTCGAGGTCGGTCACGCAGTAGTCGATGAAGGCGCGGAGTGCTTCGAGTCCGCCTTCGTAGCCCTGGGTGACGATGGTGTTCTCGACGTGCGTCATCCGCTCGATCATGTCTGCGAGGTCATAGCGCGAGATGGGTCGCTCCTTAAGCCGGAGGACCATGTCGGCGCGCGCGGCCTGGAGCTTCTTGAGGCGCGCGACGCGGCGGTGGCGGATCTCCAGCATTGCCTTCCATGTGGGAGTGTTCTCGGTGGCGAGCTTCATCTTGGCTTTGAGTTCGGCGAGATCGTCGGCGGTGCGTCGGATCTCGTGCTGGATGAAGCGCAGTTCCTTGGCGGATGCGGGTCGGGGGTCTGTGAGCCGGGTGTGGTTGTTCATTAGTTCACCTCCGTGGAGCCGAAGCCGCCGTGGCCCCGCTCTGTGTGGGGGAGTTCGGTGACGACTTCGATGGTTGGGAGTGCGATGGGCAGGATGAGGAGTTGTGCGATCCGGGTGCCTGCCTGAACCAGGTTGTGGCACCCGTCGGTGGGGATGATGGGCACCTGGATTTCTCCCCGGTAGTCAGCGTCGATGACTCCGACACCGTTGGCGAGGGTCATGGCTTTCTTGACGGCGAGGGATGAGCGGGCGATGAGGAGCCCGGTGTACCCGGTGGGGATGGCGACTGCGATGCCGGTGGGCACGAGGGTGACGACACGGGGCGCAACCTGGACGGTCTCGGCGGCGTACAGGTCGAGCCCGGCGTCAGTGGGGTGCGCACGTGTGGGCAGGTCCGCGCCGGGGCGGGTGAGGCGGACGGGCAGGGTGTTCATGTTCTCTCCTTGGGGTGTCGTGCGCCGTTTTGGGGCGTTTTTTGTGGGTGGGTGGTACTTGTGGGCCTGGGCGGGGTTTGCGTGCGTTAGGCGGGCGTCTGGCCGCATCCGCAGGCACAGTTGCGGTCCGTCTCGCCGCGCGCCTGCCATGCTTCCCACTGCTCATGGGTGCCGGCGCGGACGAGGCGGTCCCATTCGTCGGGGTTGCGTGCCCGCCACCCGTTGACTTGCCGCTGGTAGTTCACGTCGGGTCCGCGTTCGAGGGCGGCGCGTTTGGCTGCGGCGCGTTCGATCTCGGTTCGGGCGTGTTTGTGGATGATCGCCGGGTTGACAGGTGCCCGGCCTTTCCCGTCTGCGCCTTGCCGTTGGTAGTAGTCGCGGATGACCCAGCGGGCTTGGTCGGGGGTCACTGTGGCGAGTGCGTGCGCCCAGAGGTCGGCGCTGGCCTCGTTGAGTGGGACGAGCGGGTCAAGCTGGTTGGCGTAGGTCAGTGCGGCGGTCGCCTCAGCGGGGGTCACGGGTGGTCCTCCAGGTTCAGATGCGGCGGATGGGGTGGTCGGGTCCAGCGTAGAGCTGGCCCGCGAGGATTCGTGCCTGCGTGGTCTTCTCCAAGGCGAGGTCGTAGATGACGCGCCACGACCCGGTGTTGTCTGCCGCGAGGGGCTCCCCGTTCACGGTGACCAGGTAGTGCCACGTCCAGATGCGCCTGCATTTGGTGGTGCATCGGTGCCCTCGGTAGTCGCCGACGCGGCCCCAGCGGTCCTGGTGGTACATGTGCGAGCGGCTGGTGAACACTCGGGCGCGGATCACGCTGTCAGTCATGCTCGGATCTCCTTGATGTTGGCCTCGAACGGGTTGTCGTTGAGGCTGGGGGGTTGCGGGGTTTGGGCGTATCGCTGGGCGATCTGGTAGCCGCGTTCCAGGTTGCGGTCGGCGGCGGTCTGCCTGCTCCCGCGTCGGGTGTCCTCGTTGGCGCGCCTGATCCAGTTGCGCCACGTGGAGTCCCACCGGACCTTGCGGCCCTTGGCTCCGGGCTGGTCGGTCCAGTAGTCCATGAAGCGGCGGTGCTCGGCTTCGAGGTTGACGCCGGGGCATTCGTCTCGCATCTGCTGGATGGTCTCGGGTTTGGGCATCCAGCCGTCTGGGAGGCGTGTCCCTCGGGCGGTGGACGCGCTTGCGCGGCCCCCCTGGTGGTTCTCTGATGGTTCTACTGGTGGTTCATTGGTGGATACCCGAGCACTGTGCTCGGTGGGCGCGAGCAGATTGCTCGGTAGGGACTGAGCAGATTGCTCGGTAGGCGCGAGCACAGTGCTCGGTGGGCAATCTGCCCGGTGGGCATTTTGCTCGGTAGGGATTTGATGCCCGACTGCCAGCCGGTAGCGGTCCGATGTGCGATGCCCGAACTTGTCGACCCGCTTGGACCGCGACACAAACCCAGCTTCCTCCAGCCGTCGGATGTTGCGGCGCACCGTGGTCTCATGCGCGCCCATGTCCGCTGCGATACGGCCCTGTGACGGGAAGCACGAGTGCTGCTCATCGGCGTAGTTAGCCAGTACCACGAGCGTGAACTTCTCGCTCATGGGCAGGGTCTGACCGAACGCCCAGTTGAGTGCCTGGATGCTCACCTGTTCCTCCTTTCCCGCCCGAGCCTCCCGGCCCTGAGCGCGTCGAGGTCGATTTCTCCGACGCGTCCGGTGCGTTGCCGGCGTGCTTCGAGCCATGCAGCGGCGGCGGCCCGGTTCTGCTCGGTGCTGGCGCGTGGCATGTCGTGGCCGATGGGCCGCTTCCAGTCGTTGAGCGGGTCACGGGCGACGGCGGTGCGGATATGGCTGGGCGCGGTCACTGGTCGGCCTTCTTCCAGGTGCCGGGGACGATGTCCCCCGAGGTGACATAGCGGCGGGCCAACTTGCCGTCGCCCGTGCGCCACGCCGCGTACCAGCAGCCGTAGGACAGAACGGCCTCCCGCGCGAGGTATGTGCGCCCGTAGTCCCCCGCCTCGATGAACTCTCGCCCGTCAGCGGGGGTGATGACCGCGCCGGGAGTGGCAGGAAGGGTGGGGCCGTGCTCGTCTGCGAACAGTCCGTGCGCGTCGGGGTGGTTCAGGGCGGCGGCGAGGACGGCACGGGCGTCCCGTCGGCAGCCCTCCTTGTGGCGCTCGCTGATGGAGTTCCAGCCCAGGATGCCGGGGTTGGTCTCCTCCCATGCGTAGGACGCCCCCGCTTCCACCATCGCTTCGGTGGGTTCGATCTTCTTGTTCTCGTTCATGGGACTCTCCTTAGTGGTTCAGGTAGCCGGCTGTGGCGCAGGCGGCGAGAATGAGGATGCCGATAGCGACGATGGTGGCGGTCATGATTCCTCCAGAGCGTGCGGGCGGGTGGCGAAACGGTGCCAGGTGATTTGCTCTCGGGATGAGGCAAGGAATCCCCTGGCGACGGGAAGGAAGTCGTCGGTCTCGCGGGTGATGGCTTGCGCGGCGCGTGCCCGCTCGGAGACCGTCGCCGCCCGCCAAAACTCGGCTGCGCACTCGACATCCTTGAGGCGCTTGTACGCTCCGAGATCCCTGCCGTTGTGGAGCTCGCATCCGGGGCACAAGCCCCATGAGTACGGGTAGCCACGGGTCTCGCACTCCTGGCAGGTGGCGTTGCCGAACCGGCAATAGCAGTCCTCCGGCGGTCCGGGCATGGGGCGGGTCATGCGTCCTCCTTGGTGACATCTTCGTCGTATTCGGTCATGATCCGCACGTCACAGTGGGGGTGGCTGCGCAGGAACGCTGCGGAGTGCGCCCGGAAGTAGGATTCCGCGTCAAGTCGGCCGGTCCCGCCGTCGCGCCAGTGGTCGTAGGCGTCCGGGCCGTCCGCCCACGCGATGACCTCCGCACGGTTGGTGATTTCCTCGCGGATGCGGGGCAGGTCGTAGTAGTGCTGGCCGGATTCGGAGTCGGCGCGGATCGGTGGGGTGTGGTCGTGGCATTCGAGGTACATCCAGGTGCTCATGCGTCCTCCTTGGTGAAGCGCGGGTCGCGGGGCCCGAGGTGCCAGACACCCTGGTAGTCCCGCCAGTAGTCGAGGGGTTTGCCGGTCGGGGTGACAGCCTCGGCGGGGTTCTGGTGGATGGGGCGTCCGCCGGTGCGGATCAGGTGCTTTTCGAATGCGGCGGCACCCCGGAATGACTCGCAGCATCCGGCGCAGTGTCCGCCAGAGTTGCCGCCGGGGATGGCCTTGCCGCATTTGGGGTGGATGGCTGTCATTCCTGGTTCCTCACGATCGTGTCGAGCATCTGTTCGGCTCGGGCTTGGTGGATGGCGCGTTCGGCGTTGAGTGTGGCGGTGAGGCCGGCTTCTTCCTTGTTCGCCCAGATGGTGCGCAAAGCGGCTTCGGCGTGGTGTGCGCTGTTCCGGTCGTGCCAGTCACCGGACACGTAGGCGAGGCCGTACGGGGTGACACTCAAATGAGGGCGGCGGGTCATGGCTTCACTCCTTCGTGGATGATCGTAACGGGGCCGAGTTGGGCGAGCTCGAAATCGGATCGCTTGATACCGCCCCAGTCGGCAGACCACCAGTACCGGCCCCAGAGCTGCCAGGCGGCTCCGTGGCGGTCGAGGACAACCGCCTGGGGGTTGCACTTGGTCAGGGTAATGTGCGCCCGGTGGATGGCGGGCTGGAGGTTGCGGGTCATGCGATCACCTTTTCGCAGGCGGTGGTGAGTCGGGCGGCGGCGTACTTCTCGGCGCGCCGGAATGCGCGGGCCTCGTCCACGTCGCAGGTCGCGGCGTCAGCCTCAGCCCAGGACCATTCCTGCGCGGCCACGAGTGCGTCATAGACGTGTTCGCGGCCCCGCTCAGTGCCGAGCAGCCCGGTCAGGAACGCGCGGATCACGGGGGCGTCACGCTCCGGGATGCCGCCCTCCGACGCCCACCCCTGAAGGCCATAAACAAGCTCAGTCGTGCTAATCATCGTGTCTCTCCTTGTGGTAGTGCGGGTTAGTTGCTCTGGGCGTTCTCGAAGGCGTGGCGCATGAGGAGTGTGTCGTAGCTTGCTTCGAGTTGGCCGAGTTGGCGGCGGGCGCGTCTGGCCCGTCCTTCTGCTGCCCGTAGTTCGCGGGTCAGCTTGCGGATCTGTTCGTCCTTCTGGCGGGAAGCGTCGTGAGTTGCCGCCACTTCCCGCCATGCCTTGTCACGTTCGGCGCGGGCTTTGCGGATGAGTTGCCCGGCCTCGTGCTCGATGTAGTGGGCGATGTCGGTCACGACCAGGCCCCCCGCTTGGCGATGAGGCGGGTCATGCGTTCCACCTGCTTCCGGTGCTCTTCTTCTTCACGCTTGGCACGGGCTGCCTGCGCGGCCTCATACGCGTTCTTGTACGGGTGCCACGCGGCGGCCGCTTTGTTGTCGTTCATGGTTACTCCTTCTCGTTGTTCTTTCGCGTCGTTTCGATCTTGGTCATGTCGCGGATGCGTCCGTCCTTTGTCTTGAACGTGAGGATGCCGGGCGATCCCCAGGTGCCGGTCGCGTCCCTCCACCACGTTGACCCGCCCTCCATTGCTGGAACGCAGATCCATTTGCGGTCGCCATCCTCCGCGAACTGCATGTGGTGCATGTGGCCCTGTAGCAGTAGGTCGGCTTCACCGTATGCCTGCCTGCCGAGTGCCTGGCCGGCCCACCACTCGCGCCACTTGCCGGGCTTGATCTTGTGTCCGTGGACGTGTGCGATCACGGTTCCGGACACGTCCATGACGACGCCCTGCTCATCGGGGCCTGGCACGTAGCACTCAACATGGGAGAATGCGGGGCTCAGCTCCAGTGCATCCGCGACCATGTTCAGCGCCTCCACCGCCCACGAGTCGTCCTCCCGTGTCTTCAAGTCGCGGGAGTAGCCCTCGTCGTGGTTGCCACTAACGCTGACGACGGTCAGTCGTTCGGCGTAGGGGGCCAGGATCTCGATCTGTTTCAGCATGAGCCGGCGGATGAGCCGGACCTGTTCGGTCATCGTCAGCGTGGTCCGCCAGCGCAACGAGCCGCCCTGCGAGTTCATGCCCTCGCACGCATCACCCAGCCAGGCGAGGTGGATGTGTTCGACCTTGCGGCCCTGGAGTGGTTCCACGGCCTTGTGCATGTAGTCGAGTAGCCGACCGATGAGTTCTTCGGTGGGGGATTCGAGCTTACCCGCCTGTGTGTCACCCAAAGCGACCACGTATGCCTCGCCGGGTTCCGTGAACGCGAAGTGTGATGCACCAATGGTTCCGTCTGCGGACGTATTGTGTTCGCCGGGCTGGTAGTTGTTGACAACTTCCACGAGTTCGTCTATAGACAGTTCGCCTTCTGCCCGTTCGACCACCTGGAAGCGTGACGCTTTGGCCTGGAACGTGAATGCGTCCTCGACCGGCTCGCCCGGTGTGCTGTTGGTCCGGTACTCCTTCGGCAGATACGCGGTCCACCGGGTAGACCGGATCGGTCCTACGATGCGATACCGGGCCGGGTCGAAACCGTGCGCCGCCAACAGTTCAGCGTGGGTGCCGTCCGGGGTGTCAGCTGCCACCGGGTCAGTGGTGACCGTCGTGACCCCGTCCTGGGTGACCCGGCCGGCCTTCCACGTCTTCGGGCGGGCACGCTCCACAGCGATATCGAGGGCGGCTTGCCGGGTGCGGAGAAATGCGTCTTTCAGGCTCACAGGTCATCTCCAAGGTGCTGGTGGATGGTTTCGACGGTCGGGCAGGGCCAGTCCTCGACGCAGGTGCGGCAGTAGTCGCCGCCCTCCTGGGTGCCGTAGGCGGCGGTGATGGGCTGGGCCAGTTCGTGCATTTCCAGCACGGCCTCCAGCGCCTTGTCCCGGAGCTTCACCTTTTCCAACAGCCACGGAACGTCGGTTCGGGCGTGGGCGATGAACTCGGCGTTTACCTGGTCGAACGGCAGTGGGTCCGAGCATTCCACGATGGTCGCAGTGCCGGACTCAACATATCCACTGCTCGCCGCCCACGGCCCTTCGGTTGCGGCGTTGGCGCGGGCTTCGATTTCGTTGAGCCGGTTCACTTGTTTGCTCCCTTGACGTTGCGGTTGCGCCACTGTACGACGTGGTGGCCCTCGGTGGGGTGCCCTTCTTCGGTGAGGATTCGGGCGATGGACGCGGCGGTGTAGGTGGGGTCGTGCAGCCAGGCGGTGAGGGTGGCCTGGTCCTCGGCGTCGAGGGTGGTGATGACGTGCTCCAGGTGGCCGCGCTTCCGTGCGGGCTTGTGGTCTGCAAGTGCCATGTTTTTGCTTCTTTCAGGTTAGGTATTACGAGTTTCGTATCAGCGGGGCAAGGGGCCGCAACCGTGATGGCTACGGCCCCTCGCTACTACTTGCGGGTCAGAAGGGCATGATCTCGGTGCGCGGGTCATAGGTGATGCGCCCGCTTGTGGAGTTGATTGAGATCGTGCCGTGCTCTGTCTGGAACTCGGCGGCTCCCACCTCGGGGGTCAGGTTCGCCCACATCTCGGCGATCCTGCCCAGCGTCACCGCATCAGACAGCGGCATGGATACATGAGTCGGACAGCGGTGCTCAGGGCGGGGGATGGCGGGCATCAGAACGGCGCTCCCGGCTGCTGCGCAGGCTCACCCAACGCGGGCTGCTGCTGTCCTCCAGCCCACGGGTCCTGCTGAGGCTGGGCGGGCGGCTGAGGGGCACCGAAGCCCGCAGACTGGGCGGACGCGAAGTTACCGCCGCCGCCGCCACCGTTGCGCTGGGCGCGGGTGACCTTGGCCGTGGCGAACTTCAGCGCCGGGCCGATCTCGTCCACGTCCAGCTCCCAGCTGGTGCGACGGTTGCCGTCCTTGTCGTCGTAGGAGCGCGCCTTGAGACGGCCCTGCACGATCACGCGCATGCCCTTGTCCAGCGACTCGGCCACGTTCTCGGCCACCTCCTTCCAGGCCGAGCAGCGCAGGAACAGCGCCTCCCCGTCCTTCCACTCGTTGGACTGACGGTCGAACGTGCGCGGGGTGGACGCGACGGTGAAGTTCGCGACGGCCGCGCCGTTCGGGGTGAACCTGAGTTCGGGCGGTGCCGTCAGATTGCCTACGACGGTGATCTGCGTTTCATTTGCCATGTTCAGTAGTTCTCCTTGGTGTAGTGGATGCTGTGGTTGCGGAGTACGCCGGCCATCCGTGCGCCATCGACCGTGATCGACACGCCATCCACCGACTTTTCCAGGGACCGTGCGACGCCGCTGGTGTCGGCGCGCACGTTCGCGTGCAGGGGCTTCTTTTCGTCGGTGGAGATGTTCACGGGGATCTCGATGTGGCCGACACTGTAGGTGTCCTCCATGCCCTCGATCTTGAGCAGCACCTCAGCCTTGATGTGTCCTACGGTTGCCATTTCAGTTCTCCTTGAGCTTGTTGAACTCGGCGTCGATCTTGGGTGCCGTCGCCTTGATCGCGTCGCAGGTGACGTTGGTGAAGTTCTCTGGGGACCAGATGCCCTGCGCCATCATGGTAAGTGCCACCTGGAACGCCCCGTCACCGAACTTCTTGAGGGCTTCCCCGAGTGGCAGCGCCTCGTCGCGGATGGCGCTCATCATGTCGTCCTTCTCGGTCATGTTCATTTCTCCTTGTTCTGTGCCGTGGTTGCGGCGTCGGGGTCCAGGGCGGCGTGGATCGCTCGCGCCTGGTCGTCAGTGATCTCCTGGGGGTGCGTGAACTCGGCGTCGATCAGCTCGCCGGCCGCGCGCAAAATGGCCGGACCGTCACCGGCGACGCCCGCACCACGGAGTGCCTGCTCAATCTGCGCCCATCGCGGCTGCCACGGGTCAGGTGCCGGTGCGTCCGGGAGTGGTTCGACAACAAGCTTGGTCGCCTGCTTGCTGTTGAGACGGACGGACGTGGGATGTGGTGCGTCCATGTTCGACATGGCGGTGATCCAGATACCGCCGACCTTCTCTCCCGCCCACGGCACATCGGGGTTGCGCCACAGTGTCATGCGTCGCCCCACCCATACGTCCGACTCTGGCCCCCACACGTCGGCGAGGACGCGGCGCATCCCCTTGTTCGGCTTGTAGGGTCGGCCTCGCATTCCTGCGAGGTGGATGGCGACGGGCTGTTCCGCGTTGACGTTCACGTCCACGCGTTCGATTGCGACGGTGATGGGACCGCCGATCAGATCGGCGGCGTTCAGTTGGTTACTCTTGGCTTGCAGTGTGGCGGTGATGTCTGCCATCAGTAGATCTCCTCTTCGATTTCGTCCAGCGCCCACACGGGGGCGAGGACACGGCTGATGCCCTGGTAGCCGGGCCACTGGTTCGTCTTCTTGGCGTGCAACCACTTGGCGGCTGCCTGCTCGTTCTTCTGCCGGCCGAGGTCGTAGAACAGGTCGTCCAACTCCACGACGGACACGAGATACGGTGCGGTCTTCTCGACCAGTACGAACAGGAAGCGGGGCAGGGTGCCGGTTTCCGCTTCCATGATGTCCCGGTAGTGGGCCATCTGCTGGTCGTAACCGTACGTAAGGGCGGTGCGTGCGAACGTTTCCGGGTCCGCATCCTGCGCGGTCTTCAAATCCACGATGAGTGGACGCCCGGTGCCGTCGTCGTTGTGCCATGCGTCGAGGCGGGCCTTGCACGGCTGCCCGTACAAGTCCGCGAACACGCTGACCTCCGGCTCATGCCCGGTCAGCAGGTCGCGGGCCGTGTCGTGGCCCATCACGGCGTCACGCATGGCTCGCACCTGGTCATGCTCGTGCGTCAGGAGCGGGATGCCACCGGATGCGAGGGCCGTGTCCCGGCTGATGCGGGCCTCCTTAGTCCGGTAGTCAGGGAAGTCGATCAGCACGATCCCCTCCCCCGTGGACTCCAGGATGAGCCGGTGCGCCGCATGCCCGACATTGAACGCCGGGTTGTAGCCGCGCCGGTTGTCCAGGTCATACCACACCTTAGCGAGCGGCTTAGACGCAACAGCTTTGAGCGTGGACGCATTCAAGGCCGGATGAGCGTGATACTCAGACTCCGGCATGTTGACGCGGATCATGCCTGGACCTCCTTGACCGTGCGGTGAATCGTGATCGTGACGCCATCTGCCTCGGGCCACGTAAGCCACTCGCCGTCCTCTGCGACCCAGTAGCCGTCCGGCTTCAGGTAGTGGGCGATGCCTTCACGGCGGGTCGTATGCGTTACGCGGCCTCGCTGCCTGGTGTGCTCCCAGATGATGTAGTCGCCTGGGCGCGCGCCGATCACATCCTCTGTGGTGGCGTCTTCGATTGTGACGATCTCCTCGTTCATCGCTTCTCTCCTTGTTCGTTGTTCAGTGTTCGTTGAGGGTAATCAGGAAGGCGGACGCGAGACAGAGGCCGGTGAAGGCGAGCAGGCCGATCACTGCCAGCCGTTCGTCGTTCAGCAAGAGGCTCGCACCCAGGACGGCGAGGACGGCCATGTAGCAGACCAGGATGATCGTGTAAACCGTGGACCGTCTCACAGCGCCGCCACCTGGTACGCGACGCACAAGACGACAAGCGCAACGCAGGCCACAAACGCGACCCAATCCGCGCGACCAGTGAAGTTCATGTTCTCTCCTTGTGTGGGGGTCACTGGTTGGACTCGATCACGAGCGTGTGCGAGAAGGCGCTCTTAGACATGCCGACGCGACCTCCGTCTTGTTTGCGCCACCGGCGATTAGAGGAGTCAACCCATTGGGTCTTGGTCTCCCTGACCACGGTCGTCGGGGTTCGCATGATGCTTCGGCCCATCCTGACCTCTACGGTCGCGGCGAAGGGCGGCTTAGGTGACTCGCTCACGCCGCCGCCGCCTCGATGTTGCGGACGGCGTCGCGGGCGGTCGGATCGGCGTGGAGGCCCAGAATGCGGAGGCCTTCCTCGTAAACGGACTCGACGGGCAGGTCCGCGAACCGCGTGTAGTGGTCCATGCGGCGGTTGATCCGGTAGGCGAGGCGCTGTGCGTACCGCTCGTTCATCCCGGGGACGGCTTCGAGGATGCGGCGCTTGAAGCCGGTTGCTGTCGTCTTGTTTTCGGGCACGTCGAACTCCTTGGTGTCTGCGCCGGGTCCGAGGACCGCGGTCGGGGTGTTGCGGGGTGGTGCCGTTGTCAGGCGGTGGGGCGCTTCGTGGCCTCACGTGCCGCTTCGATGTCGGCGTAGGTGTAGCGGCGTTCTCCGGTGGGGGTGCGGATGCTGGGGTGGTTGTCGGTGTTGTCCCAGTAGAGGTCCAGCGTTGAGGCGACTCCGGCGACGTAGTCGTTCAGTTCTGCGCTCTTCTTGAACCATTCGCCTTCGTCGCGGGTTGCGGCGAATCGGTTATGCAGGGCCATTTCGTCACTCCTCGACCCTGGGGCCGCTGTGATGATCTTCGCCTCTCGCGTGTTCATGTTCTGCGGGGCCGTGGTCCCGTTGCCGGAGACCTGGATCTGACGCAGGCGCGATTCCGGGTTGACGCTGAAGCCGATCTTGATGAAGTCTTCGCACTCGAAGAAGTAGACCAGGCCCTTACGTGACATGAAGTCCGCGAACTCGGGTGCGGCGTGGCCCGGGATGGACCATTGCTCTAGGCTGCTCGCGTAGTAGCGGCGATGCCCGGTCGCGGTGTAGAAGTCTGGCTTCAGGATTCCGTTCTGGTCCCAGCGGCGAAGGGTGCTGGGGTGGATTCCGAGCCTGTCGGCTGCGGTGGCTACCGTGTGGATCTCGTCTCTCTTCATGCCCCCTAACTTACGCACCTTGGGCACCTTGTGCAACCTATGCATCCGCGCACACGTCACAATGCGTCACATTCCCGCTCACCCAATCCGCCCCGCTGCCTCAGCGCCCCGCCGCATCGTGTCTGACGACGCGATGACGTACCGGCTGATCGAGGACAGATCCGCGTGCCCCAACGCGTCCGCCGCCGCCTTCAGATCCCCCGTCGCCGCGAGGAACCGGGTCGCGTACCTGGCCCGCAGCTTGTGGGCGGACAAGTCAACGCCGAGTCGCCGCATGTGCCGGGAGATCGCCTGCGACACAGCCTTCCCCGTCATGGGCTTGCCGATGATCTGCTCATCCGGTCGGCCCGGTTCCCCCAGCTCGGCCAGTAGGCCGGCGGACAGGGGCACCGAACGATCCTTCCCGCCCTTGCCCTCACGCACCCACAGCACGCCGTTGCCGTGGTCGAGGTCGCCCCACCGGACGGCCCCGATCTCAGCGGACCGTAGCCCGGCCATTGAGCCGAGCGCGAGCATCCGCTTCATGGGGGTGTCCGCGTCCTGCATGATCCGGTACAGGTCCGCCTCCGTCACCGGGGTGGGGGCGGGCTTCTTCTGCCGGACGCGTGGCAACCAGTCGGCGGCGTTGCGTTCGGCCTTGTCCTGCTGCATGGCCCACCGGTAGAACGCGCGGAGGTGGGATGCGTCCTGCGCCAGCGATGACGCGGCGCGGGGGGTGCCGTCCTCTAGTGTCTGCCGTCCCTCCCACCAGTCCATGATCTGCTCGCGGGTGGGGTTCTCCAGGGCGGGGAGGCTGCGGAGGACACGTTCGCGGGCGTCGAGGGTGGCTTCGGAGTAGCGGTCACGGCGGAGTGCGGCGAGGTGTTCGTCGAGGAGGGTCACGGTATCACAGCCCCGTCAGGTCGAACGCGCCCTGCGAGAGCCGCTTGGCAATGAGCTCGCAGTAGCGTTCCTCCAACTCGACGCCGATAGCCTTTCTGCCGAGATTGCGGGCGGCCACGAGGGTGGAACCTGAACCTGCGAACGGGTCAGCGATGATGCCGGGTGGGCACTTGGCGATGAGTGATTCCATCAGGGGGATCGGCTTCGGGGTGGGATGATCGGGGCGCTCCGCATCAGCCGACATGAGCATCTGAACGCTCAGGACGTTTCCGCTCCGCTTACCCTGCCAGCCTTTGCCGATGACGTAGATCTCTTCCTCGGCAGGTCCCCACGGAATGTCCAGCGCACCCATGCCCTGGACTCGCTTGTCCCAGATGATCCGCTGCCGAGTCCCGGCAGGGCGGGGGATGTTCCAGCGACCGAAGACCAGCGCGGCCCGACCGTCCCAGGCAGACACAACTCCATCCCGAAGTGAGGGGTCGTTGTCACCAGCAACTGGTCGGCCCACCTTGACGTTCTTCTTGTTCCGGTTCCGGTTGGACTCGTATGACATCCCGTATGGCGGGTCAGTCACCAGCACGTCGGCGTCCAGCCATTCGCGGTGTTCGGTGAGGCAGTTGCCGTGGTAGAGGGTGACGTGCTCATCCTGGTAGTAGGGGGAGTGTCCGCTCATCGGTCGTCCACCTTCCAGGTGCCGGGGGTGATTTCCCGTGATGAGGCGAGCCCGGAGGTCTGCTCCCCGGACCGCCAGGCCGCGTACCAGCCGCCGGCCCCGGACCGGGTGGCCTCACGTGCGCGGACGGTCTCACCGCGCATCGTGGCCTCGATGTACTCGTGACCGTCGGCGGGGACGATGACCGCGCCGGGGTTGGTGGGGAGGTCCTGGACGGTGCGGCGGACGTACCAGGTGCCCTCATCGAGGATGCCGATGACGCGCCCCTCATCGGTCCACGGGTCCCCCTCATCATCCACGCGGCCCACGACGGCGGTGGTGGTGGTGCCGAGGTAGTCCCGCCGCACCTCGTCTCCCACGTACACTCGTCCGCCGCTCAGCGGCTCCCAGGGGCGGGCGTCCACGGGGTTGGCCAGATGAGGCAGGGCGGCCACGAGTACGTCGCGGGCCGCTCCACGGTAGTCGTCTGCCAGTGCGGGCGGCGCCGGAGGCCACGCCTGCGGGTCGTTGCCAGGTGCGTCGTGGACGTAGATCTCCCGGGCGGCAGCTTCGACGGCGGGGTGATTGCGGTCGATCACTGGTTGCCTCCGTTCAGGGCGGTGCGGAGGCGCGTCGCGTCCTCATGATGGGTGGCGGCGATCAGGTGGAGCCTCGGATCGTCGGTCTGATCCAGAAGGCCCGCGTCGTGGTCCATGTCGTCGGCCAGAGCCTCCACGCGCTTGACCGTGTCGGTCAGGTCGATCACGGCGCGGGCGAGGGCGGGGGCGGACCACCCGTTCTCAACATAGAGGCTGCTGCTGGCGTCGTAGCCCACCCGATCATCGATGGCGTCGGCTTCTACATCTCGCATCAGCACTTCGCGGGCGATGTCTTCAACGGCGGGACGGTTGGGGTCGGTTGGTTCGTGGTGTGTGTTCATGCCCTGATCGTACCGCAGAATCATGCGGTTGTGGCATTCGCCGTATTAGTCTTCACTTGTCATGAGCCGTGCGCTAGAGTGGCGGCATCACCGAAGTACCACCCAAGGAGAGATGATGAGCAAGAAGAAGATCGAGCCGACCGACGCGATGGTCCGAGATGTGGAGACCTGGGGCGAAATCATGGGCGTGGACGACCAGGACCTCCTGCGCTACATCCTGAACCACCCCGACGCGCGCGGGCTGTTCGCGGACGGGGACGGCCACCCCTGGGAGCCGCTGGGAGAGTCCGACCAGGTGCGCGTGGGCGACGAGGTGAAGTGGGACTACTACGGACTCACCATGACCGCCACCGTCGCCCGCGTGGATAAGACGGAAGGCCTGTACACCGCCGCAGGCCTCCACGTCGGCGTCCGCTCAGTCGGCACCTGGTACGTCCGCCGTGCCGTGCAGGAGCTGCCCACGAAGGACGGCGCGGTCATCGTGCCCGCTGACGGTCACGAGTACATCGAGGCGAAGGTGAACGGGCAGACGTTCATCGCCCGAGAGGCGGTTGCCGGCCAGTCCGAGTTCGGCCCCATCAACGTCCTGCACGGCGCATGGCGCATGGTTGACGACGGGGCACGAGTACAAGGCCAGATGGGCCGCGACTTCATCACCCCCGGCACCTGGAAGGTGGCCGACCAGTGATCGAACACAACCACCCCCTCACGGAGACCGCCGCCGCCGAGATGTACGGGACGGACGAGGAAGGCCACACCCTGTACGCCTGGCCCAACCCCGAGCGGGCGTGGGTCGTGCGTGCAATGGGGGCCGCGTTCAACGCGGGCCGCGAGCACTACACCGCCGACGACCTGCGTAGCACCCCGGCCGGGCAGGCGCTCATCCGCGAGGGCATCGCCGCGGCCCGCAACCTCGAATGGATGCAGCCCCGCATGACGCCCGGGGGCCACATCTTCAACCCCGCGATCCCCGGTGACGAACTGCGGGCGGTCCGTGAGGACGCACTCGCCCGCGAGGCCATGCAGAACATGCGCGAGAGTGAGCAAGGCCGCGCACTCATGGCGGAAGCGTGGGATGCCCTCATCGAGAACATGAGCGCGTCCGGCGAGTTCCACGACGTAGACCTCCGCACCATGGAGCGCCTGAACCCCTACCTGAAGGCCGACCAGTGATCGCGGCAGGCTGACCCCCAGCGTTGCGCGTCTCCGGCCCTATGGTGTAGCCTGACTTCCGTAGTCGCCATGTAGTTTCACTACGTGGTCTCCATTCGGGGTTCTTGATCGTCTGGCCGACTTGGAGACTCTGACTGAACAGTTGGAGATAGCAGGGCCAGGCGAAGAAAGCCCCCACCCGTGATGGGTGGGGGCTTTCGTTTGTGCACGTTGTCTGCCGGAGTGTGTGCGAGTATGTAGCCGCCACATACACCCACATACTTCCAGACACAACAAAAGGCCCCCACGATGACCACGCCAGTACGGCGGTCATCGTGGGGGCGTCTTGTTGTGTCTCGCGTCGGGAGTAGCCCGGGCAAGATGAGGACCAGCCCTGGACCTAGCGGACTAGGCGGAACTGGTCGTGATGCCGCCAGTTTATCACACGTCGGCGCGGTGGCGGGGTTCGTAGCCGTCCGGCTGAGCCTCGAACTCGGGCGCTCCGGCGGTGAAGTCGGGCTGGGAGATCGAGGTCAGCAGGGACACGAGAGTGGCGAGCGCGGCGGCGGAAAGCGCGCCGGGCCAGTCCACGTCGAGGATACCCACTGCACCGGTGGTGAGGATGGCGAGCAAACTTTGACAAAAGGTTTTCGTCGCTCTCTCGAACGCGCCCTTCCAAAAAAGCTTGGTGAAGATCATGCGGATCGTTGTCCCTTCCGGTATGATGAACGTATGAGCAAAAGGGTCTGCGTAATGGACGGCTGCGCCAACGTGCAGCACGGCAAGGGCGTGTGCCGCCCTCACTACATGAAGTGCTGGAGGGGTCAGCTAGATTGGCCGGAATACACGCGGCCACCCGAGCCGACTGTGGAACAGCGCTTCTGGCAGAAGGTTGACAAGCGCCAGCCGGACGAGTGTTGGCCGTGGATGGCGTCCATGCTCCGTAACGGCTACGGGCAGTTTGACCACACGACCGCTCACCGCTTCGCCATGACCGCGTCCGGCTTCGATGTTGGCCCGGACGAGGTCGTGGACCACCTTTGCCGCAATCGCGGGTGCGTCAACCCGGCGCACCTCGAAATCGTCCCCCAGGCGGTGAACGTTGCTCGCGGCTATGGCCCCAACCTGGCCGCTACTGCGAGGCGGGACGAGGCGCGGGCGCGGACGCACTGCAAGCGCGGCCACGCCATGACGCCGGAGAACACTTACACCGCTCCAAGCCACCCGACGTGGAGGGTGTGCCGGGCCTGCCGACGTGCGCGGAAGCGCTCCGACGCGCCACGCCAGAACTCGGGGGTGGTGTAGATGCTCATGCTGTTCCCTTTCAGGCGAGGCGGAGGATGTCGCCGGGGTAGATGGTGTCCGAAGTCTTCTTGCCGTTGAGGGCGGCGAGTCGTTCGGGGGTGAGGCCGTAGCGTCGCCCGATGCCCCAGAAGGATTCGCCCTTGTCTACGACGTGGACGCGGGTGCCGGGTCGGATGGTGAGTTCCTGGCCGGGCATGATTTCGTCGGGGTTGGCGATCTTGTTGTCCCGTGCGATGACGGTCGCGGGGACTCCGAAGGTCCGCCCGATCTTGTAGAGCGTGTCACCGGGGCGGACGACGTAGGGCAGGGCGGTGGCGGGTGCGGCCTGCGTGTGTGCGGGCTTGTCCCAGGTGCCACGCTTGGCGGCTTCCCGGACGGCGTCCATGCCGCCGGGTACGCCGGTGGGGTCGGTGCGCACCTGAAAGTTGTTGTACTCCCCGTGCCCGATGATGGTGAGTTCGCCGCCCCATTCTTCCTGGAGGGCGTGGAGGACGCGGGCGAGGGATTCGAGCTGTTCGCGTGTGGGCGGGTACTGCACGGATGCGTCCATGCTGACGCCGAGCGAGTAGGAGTTGCCCTGGTCCTCGGGGATGACAGAACCGCGCCGTCCGGTGTGCGGCCAGACACCGAAGCCTGCCTGCGCGCCGGGGTGGGCGCTGATGACGTAGACGTGCCCGGAGCGCCCGATAAGAAGCGAGTAGGTGTGGTAGCCCTGCCCGTTGATGACCCACTGGAGGGTGGGGGCGTCCTCGCCACGCTGGAACGCGGACGGTGCCGATTCCGATGAATGGACGACTACCGCCCGGATCTCATCCCAGTCGAAGGGCTTGCCATTGCGCGTCCAGACGCGGTCGCGCCAGCCGTCAGTGAGGGTGTGTTCAATGCCAGCATCCTTCAGGACGCGGCCAATGCCGGGGATGCTCATGGTGTCTCCTTCTGGTTGGTGCGCTGTCGGTCGAGGGCGCGTTCGTGGTCGGCGCGTTCTTGGAGGATGCGCCAGGAGAGGGTGGGGATGGGTGGTTGTGCGCCGCCGGTGATCCAGTCTCCGATGGCCCGCCAGTCGTCGAGGAGTTCTGCTTGGTCGCGGATGACGCCTCGGAGTGTGTCGCGTTCGGTGCGGAGTGTGTCGCGTTCGGTGGTGGTGGCGGCGAGGACGGTTTTGAGGCTTTCCACGTCGGCTTTGAGTCGTCCGATTTCGGAGCTCATACCGGCGAGGAGTTTGTCAAGTTCTGCGGCGCGCGTGTCGGTTTTGTTCTTGTCTCGGACACCACGCCATGTGAAGAGTGCCGCGATGACGCCGCCGATGAATGTTGCGATGATCCCCCAATCCATGTGTCACTCCTTCACGCATGGAATGGTGGACGTGTGGATGTGCTCCCCCGTTTCCACTCGCTTCCGCTCTCGGGACACCTGCCATGCCACTAGCACGGACGGCAACGTGTAGGACCATGCGGTGGTGATGCCATGTGATGCGCTGCCGTCGATCCATGCGCCGACGAAGAGTGCGGCGACGATGGCCGGGAAGAAAATGCCGGCGGCGATAGCGGCCCGTTCAGCGAAGGGCCAGTTAGATGCCAGCCCGCCGATGAGTGTGATTGTCCCGCCGATGATCCACCACCAGGCGACGTGATCCGAGGTGAGGCCGTCCACGGGGATGTAACGGTTCTCGTTGAGCCATTCCACGCCCGCCGCCCGCGAGCTTGACGGGGACAGCAGCCATTGGATGCCCAGCCCGGCAAGATACACGCCGATGACGACGAGGAGGCCACCGGTGGGGCCGTGGACGGTGCGAATGATCCGGTCAGGCACGGTGGCCTCCTAGTGCGTGGGTGCGGCCCCCGACATGACGGGTCGGGGGCCGCTAGGGTGTGGCTGAGTCCACGTCCGGCACGCCCCGCCGCTTCTGCGACGAGGCGTGCGCCGTCGAGGACCAGGCATGGTCCGTCATGTGGCCTCGGAGTACGCCGCCGGGAACGACGCCTTGTGCGCCGCCGCGAACTCCTTGGCGATCCGCTTGGCGTAGGCTACGTTGCCAGCCCAGGTGAGGTGCGCTTCCAAGTACCAGCCCGAAGTGTCAAGGTCGGTCCACCGCACGGGCGAGGTGTAGCCGAACACGCGGGGCGCTGTCGCCGGGTCTGAGGTGATCGTCGCCAGCGCAGTATCGAATGTGGCTGTGCCCATGTGCGATGGGCCAACCACGAACGTGCGAGCGTACTCTGCCAGCGACACCAGCAGGTCGCGGGCGTATGGGGCGACCTGCTCCGTCGTTGCGCCGCCGTCGTTCTGTGACCCGAACGGGATCGCGTAGTCGGGCCTCACCTGGGCGTGCTTCTCCCTGCGGGCTAGGGCGGCGTAGTGCCTGTCCGGGGCCTGTGCTCCCCAACCTGAGCCGCCGAAGCCGTGGTGCATGACTTCGACTCCCAGGAGGGGGCCGAGGAGCCACCCGAACTGGTCTATCAGCCAGGTGTCCGGCTGGCCCTCCGCGTTTGGGGCTTCCACGAACGAGTCCCCGAGCACGAGCACGCGGGTCTCGGGGCGTGGCGTGGCCGTCAGGGTGGTGCCAGCGGGCCGGTCGATGCCCACGAAGTCAGCGAAGCGGAGGTCGGCCCGGATGGTGCGGGTCTTCGTCGTCGGGAACGTGACCTTGATCGTGAAGTCTGTGGGTACAGCCGGCGTCGTGGAGTCACCGGGGTTCGGTCCGGCGACGTACTGCGGGTGGGGGTTGCCGTCCACCCACAGCCGCACCACGGCAGATGCTCCACGCTTGCGGAGCACGATGCCGACTTCGGTGGCGTTCGTGGTGAACTCGGCGGCGAACGTCGCGTTCTGATTCGCTCCGAGGGTTTGCACGGCGCGATCCGTGACCTTGGAGTCTGTGACGATGCCGAGCATCGTCATGGTCGCCGTGTCCGACCACGCCGCCCGGACCGCGCCGTCCCAGGTGGGGGCGGAGAGGTTCGCACGGGTGACCGTGCTATAGGTGGCCTGGTCGAGCGGGGCCTTCCCGAGTCCGTCTAGGGCGGCGGGGTCGTAGCGGATCGGGGCGGGCAGGGCCGTGTTACGAACCCCTCCCGTCTGCTGGGTGGGCCGAGACCCCTGGTCCCACCGTTTGCCAGCCACGTCCAGGATGGCGCGGGCCTCTCCGTCCGTGCCCATCAGGGCCGGGAACATGGTTGCCATCAGGCCACCCCCGCCGACTGTGCGTGCTGAAGGATCTCGGCGTCCGTGAGCGCCTGATTGGTCCAGGCCCGGACACCATTGATGGCACCGTCGAAAGAACCGCCGACAGACAGGTGCGAGTCCCCGGTGTAGAACGTCACATTAGGCCAGGTCTTTCCAGCGCCAGTGACTGCGGTTGCGTAGGTAGTTGACCCCACCTTCTTGCCCTGGTGCCAGATGGACAGCTCATCGGGGTTCACCGACCATCGCAGGTGTACGACGTGCGTTCCAGCAGCGGATACCGCCGACCACGAAGTGAACTGGGGAAGGTCGGCGGTGACTGTGAATCTACCCGCATTGGCATACTCGCCAATATTCACCCAGCCCGTAATCTTATTGAAGGCAGTGAAGGAGAGGGCAGCGAAACCGAAGGGGATCATCTCCGCCCCGTAAGCAGTGCCTCCGTCGATCTGCGCTACGGCCATAAGGGTGAGTCCCTTCACCCCGTCGATGGAAGCCTTCTTGATTGGCGCGATCATCCCAGACCCGGCTGTGATGTCCGGGGCCTTCGAGTAGCCCGCTAGGCCAGCGCGGGCACCAGCAGTGACACCGGACCGGACCGGAAGGGCTCCCGCGGTCGTATCCGTGCCAGTCTGCGCGAAAGCCGTTGCCCCGGTCGCCTCGTCCATGTTCCAGGCGAATGTGGCCGGAGGGTCCGCCACAGCGGCCTGGAAAGTGACACCAGACTTCGTGGTGACCCCGGCAGGCGCGGTGAACACGGACTCGTCCGGGGTGGAGGACTGGTTGCGGACCTTCACCTTCGGGGCCGGGTAGGTCGTGGACGCCTCCAGGCCCGTGACCGAGTAGGAGGGCGACGCCTGCCAGGCGGTCCAGGTGGCCCCGCCGTCCTTCGAGAAGGCGTAGGGGGCCGTGGCGTGCAGGCCGGTTTCCACGTCTACCGCGCCGGAGACAGTGACCGTGTACCCGGACGCAGACACGCCGGAGACGGCGACGGTCGCGCCGGTCGGGCCGGTGGTGTCCGAGTCTGGGACGACGCCGGAGGTGTCCTCGCCCGTCACCGGGTCGGCCACATAGAACGCCTTCTTCCCCGGGTTCTTGGCCTCCCACGCCTGCGCCTCAGCAAGAGTGGCGAAGATCGGCACCGACCCCTCAACCCCACCACCGCCGATCTTCAGTTCCTCCGCGAGTGCGGGCAGGTCGGCGCGCATCGTCGCCTTCGTGCGGGCATCGATCTGCGCGTTCACGTCAGCGGCCAGGAACTTGCCCGCCGAGTCCAGCTTAGGGATGCGTGCCATGTGTCAGTCTCCGATCATGAGGTTGATAGTGCCGTCCCCGTTATCCACGGCCAGGGAAGGTGCCGGGCCGCCGCCGGTCAGATCCTTCACGGCCTCCCACCATGCGGCCTCGGGATGTGCAGTCGGGGCCAGCGTGGCACGGTCCACGAGGGGCAGGGTCGCCGCCAAAAGATCGCCTTCGCCGGGCGGGATCAAGTGGTAGGTCGTGTAGGTCTGGGACGCGCCAGGGGGCCACTGAATGACCAGGGCGTTCCCCGGCGCGGTCACAGGTACATCCACGCGGGTCGGACCGTCCACCGCCACAGGTAGCGGTACGGTCGTGACAGTCGTCTCGTTGTCCTGCTGGGGCCGCAACAGCGACACCTGCACCTGCGCCCGATACGGGGTCGTGTCCACACCATCCAGGCGGGCCAGATCAAACAGCAGAGTCCGTGTCGCCATGTCAAGCCCCAATCGTCAGCGTGCCGTCACCGGCATCGGTAATCGTGGCCGAGGTCGTCAACGTGATCGTCCCATCCCCATTATCCGCGAACTGAGGCCGCTTAGCCTGCTCCAGGGCAGCCGCCGCCGCGCCCGCTAGCTGCCGGTGGATGGCCTCGTGACGGCGGGCCGTCGCCTCGTTGGCATACGCCCCGCCGTCATCCTGGTACAGCTCCCCGCCCGGAAGTTCCTTCAAAGCCACGACGGCCTCCAATCAGTCGAAGAAGATGGGACGATCACAGCCAGCGCCAGGTGCCGGACTGGCGAAGGCCAAGCCGCCCATCAGCGGCCCACCATCGGGAGCCGTCCGCGAACCCCGTGTAGGACATGTCCGAGGGCACCGGGCCGGTGATTCGAGCCGACACGTCCTCACGCCCCGAGCCCGTGCACATGTTCGTAATCGCACCAGAGTTCACCAGGGCGACCTCCACGGACAGCGGCCCAGACAGCGACGATGACGAATCCTTGCGCGCATGGATGACGTACCCCGTGCCGTAGTGCTCCACCTTGGTCCCCTCCACCGAGATGCGGCGGAAAGTCGTGCCCTCCCACCCGAAGTCGAACGCGTTAGCACCGTCCACGGTGGCGACCTTGCCGCCGAGCACCGACACGTCGGACACCTCGCCCAAGGCGGACCGAACGGCGATCCCGGCGAACGTCGGGCGTCGAATGTCGGGGGCGATGATCCGCACCCGACTCGACCCGGCCACATATACCCCGTCACGGCAGGAGTAGCCGCTGGCCGTGGCGGTGCCCACCGTCAGACCGGACACCACCACGTCATCCGACAGGTGGACCGCGACCCCCGCGCAGTTAACGCCACCGCCGAGGCCCACGTCCAGAGTCGTGCAGTCCACGTACTGGATGTACCTGTGGCGAGACCCCGAACCCGTGGTGCCGCCCAGCGTCTTGAACCCGTTCGAGCCGCACCTGACCGCCACGCACCGGACGTGACTGACCCGTGTCACCGGGTTCTGCCCGCCCAGACGGAAGCCGGTCGCGCCGGCATCGGCGACCATGACATCTTCCAGTGTGAGCATGTCGGTCAGG
>Ga0209190_1000632_pt1 | contig 25473 bp, 29 predicted proteins | sample M_140205_XF_Meta_FD_187315 | JGI IMG/M metagenome (GOLD analysis project Ga0209190, IMG submission 187315) | Freshwater microbial communities from Lake Montjoie, Canada to study carbon cycling - M_140205_XF_MetaG (SPAdes) (version 2) | ecosystem: Environmental > Aquatic > Freshwater > Lake... | reverse complement strand
GGAAACGGCCAAGAGCCACTTCAATTGCCGGAACGAGATCAGTTCTTTGAAAGGGTTTCACAATGTATGCCAACGCACCGGCATCGCGCGCACTCTCAATAATTTCTCGCTGACTGAAAGCCGTTACCAAAATGACCGGGCACAATTTTTCTGCGCTGATAATTTTGGTTGCATCTATTCCATCGCAACCTGGCATTTTGATGTCGAGAATTGCTAGGTCTGGCTGCAATTCTCTAATGAGGTCAATTGCATCATCACCATTAGCCGCCTCGCCAACAACTTCATAGCCCTCTTCAATCAAGGTTTCACGTAAGTCAAGACGAATGATTGCTTCATCTTCAGCAATCACAATACGAATTGTCATAATTTAAGCCCTAACGATGATTCTTTGAGAGTTTGTCGAGTAGTTCGTCTTGACGCACTTGCAACTCCTGAATACTGCCACGCAATTCTTCGCAGTATCTTCTTAACGCATCGCTATGAGCCTTTGCTTGGCGGTACTCATACGACGCATCTGGAGTTTCCGCAACCAAGGACCGTAATTCCTGGTCGTTTGTTTCTTCTTCCATAGCGGAACACTGTTCTTCGGCAACGAGCAGTTTCTCGCGGGCTACACGTAACCGGTTTCCCAATTGCGCCAGACGCCGTTCAAGGAAAAATGAAGCCACGCAAAGAGTGTAGAGATTGCGTGACCCGCAAAGCCCCTAGAAAGCACACAGACCCCAAATGGGATACTTGCGCTACAACGTGCCCGAGGTGGGAGTCGAACCCACACGTCCTTTCGAACAACGGATTTTGAGTCCGCCGCGTCTGCCATTCCGCCACTCGGGCAAGTAACCAATTACGAGCCTGCATCGTACAAGGCGATACGTGGAATCCTGCCCACAGCCCCCCGAACGTCTAACCTCTCACTAATGCTCGCTTTTACATTCCCCGGCCAAGGCTCTCAGCGCCCCGGTATGGGTCGACCTTGGGTCGATCACGACAGCTGGGAACTCGTTGAAGAAGCCTCCTCCATTTCGGGCAAAGACGTTGCACGCCTCCTGCTCGATGCCGACGCTGAAGAACTCAAAGACACCAGAAATGCTCAGCTCACCACCTACGTTTCTAGCCTTATGGTCTTGGACGCCGTTGAACGGCTCGGAATTGAACCTAGCTTTTGTGCAGGCCACAGCCTTGGCGAATACACCGCTTTAACCGCAACAGGCGCCCTCGGCTTTGAAGATGGCATTGCGTTAGTGGTGGAACGAGCTGCCGCGATGCACGATGCAGGGAACGAAAACCCTGGAACTATGGCTGCTGTACTTGGTCTTGACGACGAAGATGTTGAAATTGCTTGTCGCCGGTCAGACAGCGATGTGTGGGTAGCCAACTTCAATGCACCCGGACAAGTTGTAATTGCCGGGTCACCCAGCGGCGTCGCCGCAGCAACAATTCACGCAAAAGAACTTGGCGCGAAAAAAGTAATGCCTTTGCAGGTATCGGGGGCATTTCATACTCCTTTCATGACAGCAGCACGCGACCGCCTGCGCTTGGCTATTGCCTCGGCTCAGCCTCGCGATACCGAAGTTGCCGTCATTTCCAATGTCGATGCGCTTGCCCACAGTTCAGGCGAAGAATGGGCATCGCTTCTGTCGGCTCAACTATCTAGCCCTGTGCGCTGGAAGCATTCCCTTCTCACCATGGCCGAACTGGGCGTCACCGGTTTTGTTGAACTCGGTCCAGGCGGTGTTCTCACCGGCATGGCCAAGCGCACCGTCGACAACGCCCGCACCATGAGCGTCTCTACACCCGATGAACTCGACAAGCTCATTGACTGGGTCAATAAGAGCATTTCAACTGCACCTGCACCTCTTGACGGCGAGCATCTCTTCGCCGCGGAGCGTCTCATTGTGAGTCCTTGCGCAGGTGTTTTTAGTGTCGATACTGCACACCCAGCAGGAACTGCTATCGCCGTGGGCGAAATTCTTGGCACAGTTGCAGATCAAGAAGTACGCAGCCCGTTCGCAGGAATTTTGCAGAGCTTTATTGCCGTTGAAGGTGAACGAGTTACCCATCGTCAACCCATTGCCTGGCTACGGAGCAACTAGACCGCAATGCCACGTACACCTGCGAATACGAGAGGCGCCAGAATTACTGGTTGGGGTCGCGCTCTTCCCAACAAGGTTGTCACCAACGTTGATTTAGAGAAGACACTTGACACCAACGACGAATGGGTTCGTGAGCGCACAGGAATAGTGAGTCGTCACATTGGGGGAAGCACAGCTTCTTTGTCTATTGAAAGTGGATCAAAAGCACTCGCCATGGCAGGTGTTGACCCCAGCAGCATCGATGCGCTTATTCTCGCTACCACTACGCCCGACAGAACAGTTCCTGCTACTTCAGCAAATGTTCAAAATGCGCTCGGTCTGTCGTGTGGGGCATTCGATGTCAACGCAGCATGTAGCGGTTTTGTCTATGCACTTGTTAATGCGTACGGGCTCATAGCAATGGGCGCAGAAAAGGTTCTCGTCATAGGCACCGACACCCTGTCGCGCATTACCGACTGGACCGACCGCAACACCGCAATTCTTTTTGCCGATGGTTCAGGGGCCGCGGTTGTTGAAGCCCACGATGGGCCCAGCAGCCTACTGTCATGGGATATTGATGCCGATGGTTCCGCTGAAAATATTTTGTATTGTGAAGTTGGCGGCAAAATACATATGGACGGGAAAGAAGTTTTTCGTCGCGCAGTACGCATCATGGTCGATTCTGGTCAAAAGTCTCTCAGTGCAGCAGGCATCACCGCGGACGACATCGCACTTGTGGTTCCGCATCAAGCGAACATACGAATCATTAATTCCGCATGCGACAAGCTTGGTTTTCCTCCGGAAAAATGCATCACTGTTTTGCACGAAACAGGAAACACATCATCGGCTTCTATCCCCCTAGCTCTATTCGATGCAGCCGATAAAGGTCGCCTCAACAATGGAGATCTTGTTTTGCTCGTAGGTTTTGGCGCCGGCATGACCGCAGCAAGTTGCGTCATCAGGTGGGGCAACTGATGTCAAGAGTTGTTTTCATTACGGGTGGGTCACGCGGAATCGGTGCGGCGTGTGCGCGTCGTTTCATTGCCGAAGGCGACAAAGTTGCCGTTACGTACAACTCGTCACTTGTACCCAAAGAACTCACCGATCTCGGCGTTGTCGCTGTTCAATGCGATGTCACTTCAACAGCTTCAGTTGATGCTGCATTTACCGAGGTTGAGTCACAGTTAGGTAATATAGAAATTCTTGTTTCCAATGCTGGCATCACCCACGACGGGCTGCTCTTACGTATGAGTGAAGAGAACTTCACCAGCGTCATCGATGCAAACCTGACCGCTGCGTATCGGGTGTCGAAGCGGGCATCTCAAAATATGTTGCGCGCGCGCAGTGGCAGAATTGTGCTCATCTCGTCGGTCGTAGGGCTTTTGGGTTCAGCAGGACAGTCGAACTATGCAGCTTCCAAAGCGGGCCTCGTGGGGTTTGCCCGTTCACTTGCCCGCGAACTTGGTTCACGCAGCATCACCGTCAACGTTGTAGCGCCAGGACCCGTGGAAACTGATATGACAGCTGCGCTCGGAGAGAAGCGCCTCGCCGAACTCACAGCCGCGGTGCCACTCCAGCGCATGGCAACGCCCGACGAAATTGCCGGTGTAGTGACATTTCTCACGTCTAACGACGCTGCCTACATCACCGGGGCCGTGATTCCTGTTGATGGTGGTTTAGGAATGGGTCACTGAGTCAACGAACTCTGCAAGTACCCCTCAGTAATACCTCTTGAGCGGGTGAAAAATTGTAAGAATAGACACGAGCACGATGTGCTCTCAATAACCGGAGGAAATTATGAGCGACGATCTTTTTGCCCGATTCACAAAGTGTGCTGTCAATGTTTTGTCAGTTGATGCCGCAAAGGTAACCAAAGAGGCTCGCTTCGGTGATGACCTCGATGCCGACAGCCTCGACCTCGTTGAACTGGTTATGGCTCTCGAAGAAGAATTCGGTGTTGAAGTTCCAGAAGAAGATCTCGACGGAATTGAAACCATTGGTCAGGCTTATGACCTGGTGGTCTCCAAGCTCTAATGCGTAACCCATTCACCACGGGCGGTCCATATCGCGTTGCCATCACCGGATACGGTGTTGTTGCGCCTTGCGGTTTAGGTAAGCAAGATTTTTGGTCTGGTCTCATCGGCCCAGGAATCACAAACTCAAAACAGGTAAACATTCCCGAGTGGGATCCACTTCCCTTTTTCGACAATCCTAAAGATGCCCGTCGCGCCGATCGTGTTGAACAATTTGCACTTGCAGCTGCAGCAGAGGCTTTTGCTCAGGCAGGAAATATCACAGCCGACAAAAGTCGCTTTGGCACCATCTTTGCCACCGGCATCGGCGGGCTCAGCACGCTTGAAGAACAAGTAGCTATTCTCATCGAAAAGGGTCCTCGGCGAGTCTCGCCGTTCCTTGTTCCCATGATGATGGCAAACGCTTCTGGAGCTGCCATTTCAATGCGCTATGGCCTACAAGGCCCGAACGAAACAATATGCACGGCGTGTGCGGCTTCAAGCCACGCCATCGGTTACGCCGCTCGCCTCATTGCCTACGGAACATGTGACGCAGTTGCTACTGGCGGTTCTGAAGCGGCGGCTACCCCAACCTCAATGGCTGGTTTTGGAAATATGACTGCGTTGTCTTCATCGGGCACCAGCAAGCCATTCGATACAACTCGCGACGGTTTCGTGATGGGCGAAGGTGCTGCTGTTTTCATTTTGGAACGCTACGACCTAGCTGAAAAGCGTGGAGCAACCATTTTGGGAGAAATTCTTGGTGCGGCAAGTAATGCCGACGCTTACCACATCACTGCACCCGCTCCTGGTGGTACGGGTGCACAAGCTTGCATGCGCGCTGCTCTTCTCGATGCAGAACTTGGACCAGAAGATATTGCACACATCAATGCACACGGAACTTCAACACCGCTCAATGACGCCGCTGAAGGTCTTGCAATGGCTGAGGTGTTTGGATCCTCGCGCCCAATTGTTACGTCCACCAAGGGCGTTACTGGTCATGCCCTCGGGGCAGCTGGTGCTCTTGAAGCAGCAGCAGTTCTTCTTGCTTTCGACAAGAAGCTCGTTCCGCCAACAGCGGGAACAACAGAACTCGACCCTGCACTGAATATTGATTTAGTGATTGGCGCACCGCGACCATGGACTCCCGGACCAACAATGTCGAACAACTTCGGTTTCGGCGGCCATAACGGTTCGGTCATCATTGCTCCACCGCGTTAACTAGCTGGTCTACGCGTCTACCAACACAAAGAACAATTCGCATTCGCATGCAACTTCGCCATTTAAGAGAGCACGACCTGAACCTTTTCCAGCGCGTGCAGACATCTTTCCTAAGGAAACTTCGAGACGCAAATGATCACCGGGGCCAACTTGCTTACGGAAACGAGCGGAGTCGAGCCCACCAAACAAAGGTAATTTACCAACGTATTTTTGATTGCTGAGAACTACATACGCACCGAGTTGCGCAATTGCTTCGCACATGAGAACACCAGGCAGGGTTGGCCGACCAGGGAAATGACCTGGAAAGAACCATTCATTGCCGCTGAGGCTCCAAACACCAACTGCAGATTCGCCATCGACGAGTTCAATCACTTCATCAATGAACAAAAATGGCGGACGATGAGGAAGAACTTCGTCTGGGCGAGGGTAACTCATTTACCTAGTGCCTTCAGCAAATTCAATGGCGTATCTTTCGGTGAGATTTTGTACCAAGCCTCTTGAATGATTCCATTGGCGTCGATGAGAAAAGCAGAACGTTCGATGCCCATGTATTCACGACCATACATGCTCTTCTTTTTCCACACTTTGTAGGCCAACGACACCACGTGCTCAATGTCTGAAAGTAACGTGAAACCAAGTTCATACTTCTCGTCAAACTTTTTCAATTTTTCTGGTTTGTCGGGGCTGATGCCAATAATGGCGGTGCGACCAACATCGCCCCGAATATCACGCAACCCACACGATTGCGTTGTGCAACCTGGAGTATCGGCCTTGGGGTAGAAGTAGATCAACACTTTCTTCTTACCCAATTTTTCTAGCGAAACGACCTTGCCATTTTGGTCGAGTAATTCAATAGCAGGGGCTTTGTCTCCAACTTTCAACATAGCGAAAGATTAGCCGTGGAATGACTTAGTGAGCATCTATGGCGGCGCGCACTTCAGCGATGTACTCGCCCACAGCATCGGGACCCGATTCCATGAGTCGACGCACTACTGATGCACCTTGAATCACACCATCTGCAACTTTGCAGGCCTCATATGCCTGTTCCGCATTCGAGACACCCACACCAATGAGTACTGGCTTATCTGTGATTTTCTTCAAACGGCCTGCCAACACTGTGGCTGTTGACGCCAGCGAATCGCGTTCACCAGTAATACCCAAAAGTCCTACTGCATATACAAAACCGCGTGCTCGTTCAACGACAAGCGGGAGACGACTATCTGGTGCTGTAGGCGCTGCGAGCATGATGGTTTCCACGCCAGCCGCGTCGGCATCGCGACACCATTCTCCCGCTTCTTCCAAAGGAAGGTCTGGCACAATTGCAGCACTCACTCCATTTTTCGCTAATGAAGTAGCGAAACGTTCATGACCAGCACGAAACACGGTGTTGTAATACAGCATGACCGCAACGGGAATGTCTATATCGAGCGATGAGATCTCTTGGATGATGCCAAATGGAGTTGCGCCATCTTTTAAAGCTCGCAATGAAGCTTCTTGAATTACTGGACCATCCATGACAGGGTCTGAAAAAGGAATGCCCACCTCGATGGCATCGGCACCACATGCAGCTGCCGCACGAATAGCCTCCTTCCAATTCAAAAGCCCACCCGTTACGTAGGGGACAAGAAGTTTTCTACCTGCTGAGCGCTGAGCCCTGAGATGTGTTTCTAAATGCATCGGCATTATTTCTTACCTAATACATCCATCATTTGTGCAACATCTTTATCGCCACGTCCCGACAGGTTCATGAGCACTACTTGACCCTGCATTTCTGGGGCAGCACGTTTGATCCATGCCAACGCATGTGCGCACTCAAGAGCCGGAATGATTCCTTCTGAACGCGCGAGCAACGTGAATCCATCAATTACCTCTGCATCGGTGACGCTCGGGTATTCAGCGCGCCCAATTTCCGACAAATACGAATGCTCAGGGCCTACGCCCGGGTAGTCGAGACCAGCGCTAATGGAATGAGCCTCTTGTACTTGACCCTCTTCGTCTTGCATGAGGTAGCTCTTCATACCGTGCACGACTCCGGGCACACCGCGACCCACTGCAGCACCACCAGCGGGCTCCACGCCAATCAGCCTGGCATGCGTATCAATAAAGCCCGAGAAGATTCCTATGGCGTTGCTGCCACCACCAACACAAGCAACAACGACGTCGGGGTCATCGCCGCCAAGAACCTCACGACACTGCTCACGTGCTTCGTCACCAATGACGCGATGAAACTGGCGCACCATGTACGGGTACGGGTGCGGACCCATTACCGAACCAAGGCAATAGTGAGTGGATTCAACTGTTGCGACCCAATCGCGCATGGCCTCGTTCACAGCATCTTTCAATGTGCGACTACCCGACTGTGCTGGAACCACTTCTGCCCCTAATAGGCGCATACGAAATACGTTGAGCTCTTGTCGTTCCATGTCGACTGCACCCATGAACACCTTGCACTCCAAACCGAGAAGTGCCGCAGCAGTTGCTGATGCCACACCATGCTGGCCTGCACCAGTTTCGGCGACGATGCGCTTTTTTCCCATGCGCTTGGCAAGAAGTGCTTGGCCAAGAACGTTGTTGATTTTGTGTGAACCCGTATGGTTCAGATCTTCTCGCTTCAGGAACAAACGAATTCCAAGCTCTCGACCCAAGTTATGACATTCAGTCAAAATTGATGGACGCCCAGCGTATGTCTTGAGCAAATGATTCAGCTCTTCGCGAAACAGCGCATCATTCCATGCCTCGGTGAATGCTCTCTCTAGTTCTTGACATGCTGGAACTAAGGTTTCCGGCACATACTGGCCACCAAATTGACCGAAACGGCCGTCCGCCCCTGGGGTTTGCATCACGCTCATGCCTTTATTCTCGCAGGTAACGAGAACAAGCGCCTAACTGTTATTCATCATCTTCCCAGTCATAGGGCATTTCATCGGATCCACGGAACTGCTCTGGGGTCGCCTCGCGCGCGGCGGAAATGAAGGCCCGTAAGAGACGAGCATCCTTTTTGCCTGGTTCGCTCTCAACACCCGAAGACACGTCGACACCCCAAGGGCGTACTTGAGAAATTGCGTCAGACACATTTGCTGGAGTCAGACCACCGGCTAGCAATACGCGTGGCCCAGCTGCGAGTTCTCCAGCAAGTGACCAATCGAATACTTTTCCCGAACCGGGGTGAGGTGCATCGAGTAAAATAATGTCGGTGGCAAATTGGTTCGCATTGCGAGCATCAACAGAGCCCGCTGCGACGGCCTTAATCACCCAACGCACCGAACGCGAGACGGCAACAACATCGTCAGGCGTTTCGTGACCGTGCAACTGGGCACCCTTGAGACCAGCTTCGTGCACCATTTCCACAACGCGACGCGGATGTTCGTCTCGGAAAACTCCGACGGTCAAAATTCCTGGTGGGAGGCGACGAGTAATGTCGTACACCTTTTGCATGGTGACTTGTCGTGGAGAAGGCGCAAAGACGAAACCTAAGGCATCGGCACCGAGGGCGACCGACAGCAGTGCATCGTCCTCGTTGGTAATGCCACAGATTTTAATGAACATGTATGTGAAGGTACTACGCGCAACGTAGTGAACGCAGTGATTCGACCGGGTCGCTCGCTGTCATTAGGGTCTCGCCCACCAACACAGCGTCGTAACCAGCATCTCGAAGGCTTTGGGCATCGTCAGGCCCACGCACCCCCGATTCAGCCACACGCACTACTCCCGAAGGGATGACGCCACCCATGCGTACCGCACGCTCGTGATCGACCTGGAAGGTCACCAAATTACGTTGGTTCACTCCGATCATGGTTGCCTGGGCCGAGAGGGCAATTTCAAGTTCTTGCTCGTCGTGCACCTCAACTAGTACATCGAGCCCAAGGCTTGTAGCAATTTCATGAAAGCTCGTCATTTCGGTTGCAGTGAGGGCTGCTGCAATAAGAAGCACAGCGTCGGCGCCCATTAGTCGTGCATCACAAATATCTCGTGCGTCTACTGTGAAATCTTTACGCAACACAGGCAGACCTACAGCGCTTTGGGCAGCCTGCAGATCTTGCGGCGAACCAGAAAAATGCTCAATGTCTGTTAATACCGACAAACACGTCGCCCCGCCTACTTCATATTGCTGTGCCAACACCGCAGGGACAACGTCGATATTGAGATTGCCTTTAGACGGTGACCGTCTTTTAATTTCAGCAATGACAGCAAGACGCGTTTTTGATTCAACAGCTATGGCTTGAGCGAAGCCTCGACACGGAGGAGCCACCGATGCAGAGTTAAACAATTCTTGGAAGGATCTTGTGTCGGCAAGCGCACGCTGGCGATGAAAAGCCAAGATGGCATCGAGATAAGTTTTCACCTGAGTTGAGAGGCTTTAGAGCCCTTTACCCGCAAGCGGTGTAACGAAAATGAGTTCTGGACGGCCACCTAAAAAGGGAGCAAGTGATGGGCCCCACTCTTTGAACCACTGCGAGCCCATATGTGATTCGAGAGCCTCTTGGCCGGTGTACAACTCGTACATCCACAACACTGTTTCGTCGGCATTGTCAGCGTGCAAAATGTAATAGAGCGTCCCAGCTTCTGTCTTGACGTTTTCAAAGGCGATATCGAGCGCCTTCGCTAATTCGTCGCGCTTTCCTGGCAACGATGTAATTTTGGCTATAACAGCAACTTTTCCAGCACTCATATTTACCCCTTAATGATGAAGACTTGACCAGTGTACTACGACTAGAACTTCAGCCTGCGCTGCAATTCTGGCAGAAGATCTGCAATTGGTACTCGAACTTGCTCGGTGGTATCGCGCTCGCGAATAGTGACCGCGCCGTCTTCAAGCGAATCGAAGTCGACAGTAATGCAATATGGAGTTCCAATTTCATCTTGACGGCGATAACGGCGCCCAATTGCTTGAGTTTCGTCGTAGTCAACCATGTAGTGAGCCGACAACGTGGCGAAGATTTCTTTCGCCAACGGAGTCAAGGTGTCCTTTTTCGACAGTGGCAAAATTGCAACTTTGTACGGCGCCAAACGTGGGTGCAAACGCAACACGGTGCGTGGCTCATCGTTAATGATGTCTTCATCGTAGGCAGCAAGCAAGAAAGCAGCCATTGTGCGGTTCGCTCCTGCAGCAGGCTCGATGACGAAGGGAACATACCGCTCGTTTGTTGCCTGGTCGAAGTAGTCCAGTTTTTGCCCAGAAAATTGGGCGTGCTGAGTGAGGTCGAAGTTAGTGCGTTGTGCAACGCCTTCAAGTTCTCCCCAACCCCATGGGAAAAGAAATTCAACGTCGCTCGTTCCGGCTGAGTAGTGAGAAAGTTCATCTGATTCATGAGGGCGCATACGCAACATTTCGGCTGGTATACCCAAGTTGACGTACCAGTTCAAGCGCTCTTCGCACCAGTACTTGTACCACTTTGGTCCTTCTTCAGGTGGCACAAAAAACTCAAGTTCCATTTGCTCAAATTCGCGGGTGCGGAAAATAAAGTTTCCAGGAGTAATTTCGTTTCTGAAACTCTTGCCTACTTGCGCGATACCGAAGGGTGGCTTCTTGCGGCTTGTCTGCAAAACATTCAGGAAGTTCACAAACATTCCCTGAGCCGTTTCAGGGCGCATGTAAACATCGGCACCCGAACCCTCAATGGGCCCAGCATGAGTTTTAAACATCAAGTTGAATGCACGTGGTTCAGTGAACTCGCAGCCCTTCATGCTCTGCGGGCAATCGCGTGTTTCCAAATGGTCCTCGCGGAAACGGCGCTTACACACAGTGCAGTCAATGAGAGGGTCGCTGAAGTTAGCGAGATGGCCGCTCGCTTCATACATTTGAGGCGGACCCAAAATGGCTGCATCTATGAGCACCACGTCGTCTCGCATCTGAACCATGGAGCGCAACCAGGCGTCTTTCACATTGCGCAACATCACCGAGCCCAGTGGGCCGTAATCGTACGAAGAGCGGAACCCTCCGTAGATTTCAGCGCTGGGATAAACAAACCCGCGACGCTTACATAGGTTGACAATTTGGTCGAGATCTTTAGCTGCCATAGAAGAGTCAAAGGCTAGTCGTGTCGTTCGAACATCCCCACTGCTCGCAGGCGTCGTTCTATGTGACTTTCCACGGCTTGCGTGGCCAGATGACCCACTTCATGACCGGCAGGCGACTCTTCGAGGGCCAGTGCCTCTCCCAACCGACCCCCAAGAATGAGGCGCATCAGATACAGCGCCTCTGCGCTACAGGCTTTACCTGAGCGACAAGATCGACACTGAATGCCACCTTGCTCAATATCGAATGAGTAGTGAGTTTGCTCTTCTTCTAGTTCTGAACCGCACGAGACACACACAAAGAGTTCCGGGGCCAGACCTTCTGAGGCAAGAAGCTTCCAGTAAAAGGCAGCGACCACAAGCGACGACCCGCTTCGCGCAAGCTCTCGCAATGCGCCAACCAACATTGCATAGATGTGAGGCACTGGTTCTCGATCGAGAGTGAGTTGCTCTACGGCTTCCAACATCGCGATGCCCTGGGTCATTTTGTCGAGATTGTTGCGCAACGGGCCAGCAGGCTCAACAGGCTCAACCTGGTTCACAACGTCGAGCTCGCGGCCTCGATACAACAAAACAGAAACGTGGCTAAGTGGTTCAAGCCTGGAACCGAAACGAGATTTTGTTTTCCGAACCCCTTTGGCAACTGCCCGCACTTTGCCATTTGCTTCTGTGAGCAACACGACAATGCGATCAGACTCTCCAAATTTGTACGTACGTAAAACCACACCTTTATCGCTGTACACGCGCTCTGGGCGGGTACTCACGCGTCAATTCCTCCGAATCTCCTATTGCGCCGTCGGTAATCATCGACGGCCATGAGAAGATGTTCTTCATTTAAATCGTTCCAACCAATATCGAGGAACACAAGTTCGCTGTACGCCATCTCCCACACAAGCGATGTGGGCAACTGAGTAGGAGGTCCGAGCACGAGAACAAGGTCGGGCTCTACATCGGCAGGGGCCAAGAGCGCTTTCGCTAAACGCACCTCAGACAACGTTGTGCGACTCGTCGTATCGTCGCTGTTGCTTCGTAGGTGGTTAACAACTTCAACAAATCGCTTTTGACCATCGGGCTCGCTGCGCACAACAACATCGACTCGACCCGAAACATGGCGTATGGCACGCGCGATGGCGTCGTCTAAGGCATTTTGTTCTGCTTCTGTGCAGGTCTCATGGCTTGCATACCCACTGGAGACCGGAACAACGGTAAGCCACTGCACGCCTTCGGGCTCCACTGCCTGCACCATCTCTTCTAACCGACGCGACCATTTGCTGGCGCTGAAAGACGCCCATTCCTTGTGCGTGCCCCCTGCAATGACCACGTGTGCCAGTACTTCATCTGGGTTATCTGTGCGCCCCCCAGTAGCCACAGCACGGCGCAGGCGATCTTTTGCCCGAGCCTTGAGTCGACGTATCACCTCTCTATGTTCGCACAGGTAGCGTAAGGATCTATGCCCCATCCGCTCCACGTTGCTTGCATCATGGACGGCAATGGCCGCTGGGCTCGCCGTCGCGGCTTACCGCGCACCGACGGGCATACCGCCGGCGAGGAAGCTCTTGCCAACATCGTTCGCGTTGCGTCTCAACGCAATATTGGGTGGCTGACCGTCTATGGGTTCTCCACGGAAAACTGGGTGCGCCCTCGTACCGAGGTGCGTCATATTTTGTCGATGCATAAGCGCCTCTTTGGGCGCATCGATGAATTGAATGAAAATAACGTGCGCGTCCGTTGGATAGGCCGCCAGTTCAATGAGAGCGGTGCACGCACGCCCGCTTTCGTTCAGCGGTCGATAGAGAAAGCAATAGACGACACGCGCAATAACACTGGCATGACCCTTACCGTGGCTTTCGACTACGGAAGCAGAGCCGAACTCACACGGTCTGCGCGACTTTCCTCTGATGCAATACAACTTCAAAACGAAGTAGAAGTTACCGACATCACACGGCACCTCTATGATCCCGAGATGCCACCTGTTGATGTTCTCATTCGTACATCAGGTGAAAGCCGCATATCAAACTTTCTCCTATGGCAAATTGCAGGGGCAAAGGTTTTTTTCACCGAACGCACTTGGCCCGATATATCAGCCACCGAACTCGATGCAGCTATTGCATTAGTTGAACCCACCAATGACCGATAATTCGCCCGACGTACCGCTGAGCAAAGATCTCGTCGAACAAGCAATACATCATGCAACCTCTGGCCTATCTCATCCAGAAGACAGACCTGGTCAACGCGAAATGGCTTTCGCTGTTATGGATGCCATCAATAACAAACAGCCTCTTATTGTTCAAGCCGGCACAGGAACGGGAAAAACAATCGCCTATCTCGTTCCTGCAATTTTGTCGGGCAAACGAGTAGTTGTTTCCACGGCTACCAAAACATTGCAAGATCAACTTGCACTGCACGACCTGCCGCTTCTTGAAGCGACTCTTCCGCAACCATTCAGCTGGGCAGTTCTCAAAGGACGCAGCAATTACGTGTGCATGCAACGCATTTCAGAAGTGCATGACGATGGGCAACTAGAACTTGACGATCTCGCAATTGCCACAAAAAAAGAGGTGAAAGAACTTGTTAAATGGGCCGAGAAATCTCCCACCGGCGATATTGCTGAACTCGACTGGCAACCGCACCATAAAGCATGGCAGTCGGTCAGCGTGGGAAGCGACGAATGCCCCGGAGCAGCTAAATGCCCTTCTGGCGGACAATGTTTTGCCGAGCATGCCAAATATCGAGCAGCCGCCGCCGATGTTGTGGTCGTGAACACACATCTATACGGCATACATGTTGCAAGCGGGGGCGCCATTCTTCCCGAACACGAAGTAGTCATCTTCGACGAAGCCCATCAACTAGAAGACACTCTTACTGCAACGGTTGGTGTCACCATTTCCGCTTCTCGTGCAACCACCTTGGCAACCGCAATGAACAAAGTGGTTGAAGACGACAAGTTGCTCACCGAATTGTTCGATGCTGCGGCGCAATTGCGCTCTCTCTTTGCGCCACATATTGAAACGCGCCTCAGCTTGCCACTCCCAGTCGACATTGTTGAACAGCTCAACACGCTGCGCATGACTGTGAACTCTTGTCTTGATGCACTTCGTAAAATTGATTCCACATTGGAAACTGTTCGTCAAAAGGTTTTACGTGCCCAAACGCTCGCTACGCGTTTTGCAGACGACCTCGATGCGGTACTTCGCGTTTCGGCTACCTCAGTTCCTTTCGTTTCAGGAACAACGGAACGACCAGAACTCGTCATCGCCCCGCTTAATGTTGGGCCCATACTGGCCGAATGTGTATGGCCATTGCACACGGCAATTATGACCAGCGCAACCATTCCGCTTTCCATGCCTGAACGCATTGGGTTGTCACCAGACAAAGTGCATGTTCTCGATGTAGGAAGCCCTTTTAACTACGAAGAACAGGGGCGGCTGTACTGCGCTACACATCTGCCCGACCCCAACGCTCAACGCGACGACGCAGTTCACGACGAGTTAGCAACTCTTATTACAGCAGCGGGTGGGCGCACATTGGCTTTGTTCACAAGCCGCCGCGCACTTACTAGCGCGGTCGAAGAGATGCGCAAACGTCTTCCCTTTCGCATCTTGGCTCAAGACGAAAATCAAAAGCCCAGCCTGCTGCGCGATTTTCTTCTCGACGAAACTAGTTGCCTTTTTGCAACCGCTGGGTTTTTTGAGGGTGTTGATATTCCTGGTCGCGCGCTTTCGCTCGTCGTCATCGATCGCATTCCCTTCCCACATCGCAATAATCCCCTCCTTGCAGCCCGCCGAGATCTACATGGAGCAAAAGGCTTTACCGAGATCGACCTACCACGGGCGATTACTGCTCTCGCACAGGCAACAGGGCGCCTCATTCGCACGCGCACCGACAAAGGCGTCGTGGCGGTACTTGACCCACGATTAGCAAGCAAGAGTTACCGGTGGGCAATTATCAATGCTCTGCCGCCGTTGAAGCGCATTAAAGACATCAACGAAGCAACCGAGTTCTTAAAAGAAATTACGCAATAAGTTTCTACGACGGCATGAGCCGATAGCCCACGCCGCGGGCCGTCGCAATAATTTGCGGATCATCAGGGTGATCTTCAATTTTCAACCTCAAGCGGCGTACGTGGGCGTCGACAATGCGACTGTCGCCTAGGTACTCGTAGCCCCACACTCTTTCAAGCAACTGATCGCGTGACAACACCATGAGTGGGTGATCGGCAAATTCACACAACAGGCGATATTCAGTTTTCGTGAGGGCTACCTCGACCCCACCCTTGCTCACAACGCCAAGGTCTCTACGAATCTCAATATCGCGCACGGTATTCACCTGCGAAGAAGACGCGCCCTTTACTGGAGTGCCGCTGTGTTGCGTCACCTCTTGTACTTGCACCCGCCGCATTGCAGCACGTATACGAGCTGCGAGTTCTTTTGGAACAACAGGCTTGGTGACATAGTCATCGGCGCCAGCCTCTAGACCCGCAACAAGATCGTGAGTGTCGGTTTGAGCCGTCACCATGATGATGGGAACCAATGACTTTTGCCGAATGAGACGGCACACTTCGAATCCAGAGATATCGGGCAGGCGCAGATCTAAAAGCACCACATCTGGAGACGTCTCCGAAAAGACCTCAAGGCCGAGAGACCCATTCGCAGCCTCAACTATTGAGTACCCCTCATCTTCAAGCGACAAGCGCAATGCGAGACGAATATTGTCATCGTCTTCGATGAGCAAGAGGGTGGACACATCACCATTCTGCCCAACGCGCTCACCTCACGAGGCACCAGCACAGCAAACCGTGGCCATTTTGTTACAGAAAACGCACACAAAGTGGATAAGAAAGTCACAAATTGGCGTCAAACTCTCGTTGGTGGTTTTCCTCCCGGTGAGCCCTTTTTTCTTCCCTTTAGAGGCTCACCGGGTGGGAAGGTTTCATTTCTTTCGGTAATGCTGTGGGTAATGACGATCCGCTCTCGCACTCACTCTTGGCGCCTACGCCATATTGGGCAAAAGAGCTTGGGTCTGCGTGCCCGAACCCTCACGTCGTTTGGGCTGATCGCTTTCACCACATCACTACTCGCCGGAATTGCGACGTATTCTTTCTCCCGTACATATTTGCTGGAGCAGCGCGGGAATGCCGCCACTGCTCAAGCTTTTAGCAACGCACGACTGATGGGTACCTATCTCGAGACGCAACGAGATGCAGTGGGGTCACTTGTTTCATACATTCGTACCGAGACCGACGGATTCGCAGTCCTGCAACTAACCCCTGAAGGTTTTTTCTATTCTGTAGATCCGCTGACGTTTACTCAAACCGATATTCCTGAGGCACTGCTGAAAACAGTTCAAAGCGGCAAGGCTGCTTCCCAGAGGTTCTCTTTTGATGGACGCTTGTACGAAGCAGTTGGCACTCCTGTGTCTGCCGTCGGAGCCAATTACTTTGAAGTATTTTCACTGCGTGAAACACAGCGGATTATCAGGTTCATTTTAAGCGCCGTTATTGCGGGGCTTGTGATCGCTACCTCTACTGGTTTGCTTCTCGGATGGTTTGCATCTAAACGACTACTTCGGCCCGTTGGCCGTGTTGCCACTACCGCAGCAGAAATTGCTGAAGGAAAACTTGACGCACGTCTGACTCCTGAGACCGACCCCGACCTCGATCAGCTAGTGACATCATTCAACGCAATGGCCGACGCCGTGCAAGAAAGAATTGAAAGGGAAATTCGATTCGCATCCGATGTGAGCCATGAATTGCGTTCACCCATCACGGCTCTTACTGCAGCCATTGAAGTACTCGCAGCAAAAAAACATGAATTGAGCGACCGCAATCAGCAAGCCTTCGACATTATCGACACTCAAGTACGACGTTTTGACCGCATGGTTATTGATTTACTTGAACTTTCGCGACTGGAGTCTGGAGCAAGCCAGATGCGCGTGGAGTCTGTTGACATTGAAGACCTTATTGCCCGCATCGCCCAGCGATTTCAGTTTGGCAGTATTCCACTCGTCAACACCAGCCCGGCAAAGGTTCACATTCTTGTTGACCGATTGAGAATAGAACGTGTCTTGGTGAATCTCTTAGGCAATGCAGCAGAACATGCCGGAGGCGCAACAGCTATAACAATTCACCAAGATAAGCACCAACTCACTATTCATGTTGATGACAGTGGTCCGGGGCTTCCAGAAGAAGAACGTGTTGAGGTATTTAGCCGTTTCGCCAGAGGACGCAATGCTGCCCGTGGCACAGGCTCAGGTCTAGGACTCGCAATAGCGATGCAACACGCGAAGGTGATGAATGGAGACATCGTAATTTCTGATCAGACGAACAATGGCAAGTCGGGTTTACGATTCACTCTCTCCATACCAGTGGAAAGCGAAGCGTCGTGAACACAAAAGTGCTGCCTCTCTTTTTAGCAATACTTACAGGAACCTCAGTATTCAGCGCATGTGGACCGAGCCCCGATAGGGATGCACGCATTTTGACCGATGTACCTTTCGGACTCGATCAAACAACTACGACGTCAACAACAATGCCCGCTCCAACAACTACTAATCCTGAATCTGAACTCACTAACCAAATTTCCTTGTATTACGTTTCCACTAATCGGCTTATCAGCAAGCCGCAGAACGTGAAACAAGAGTTCACTGCACAAGATGCAATTGACTCTCTTCTCACGGTTCGCCCAGAAAGAGAAGAGGGCAGCTATTCGCGCAGCGCGATTCCCAAGAACTTGAGTCTGACTGTAGAGGTCACTCGCGGTCTTGCCGTTGTCGATGCAAACAACTCGTTACTAGAAATCATTACAACGCTTGAACAGCGACTAGCAATTGGTCAAATTGTTCTAACGCTCACGTCTTTACCCGGCATCGGTCAAGTGCTTTTTACAGTAGACGGAGTGCCTCAATCTGTTCCTCGCGGAGCAGGCGATACCGCAAAAGCTAACCAACCAGTTGCATACGACGATTATGTAAGTCTTTTACTCACATCGTCACCTTCAAGCCCACTATTTATTGCACCCCAAAATGCAGATTTAATACCCTAATCGCTCAACGCGATCTGCTTTTTGCTGCCAATTTTTATCGACTACAACATGTAGTTCAATAAATGCACCTGGCGTCATTTGCATGCGCACTCGCTCGCCTACCTGTTTTAAGATTGCACCTTTTTTGCCGATGACCATGCCCTTTTGACTGTCGCGTTCAACCACGATCTCGCAACGTACACGAGGCCATTCCCACTCCGTCACTCGCGTTGCAATGGAATATGGCAATTCATCGAAAACAAGAGCAAGCAGTTCTTCACGAACCAATTCAGCGACCCATTCAGCCTCTGGAGTATCTCGTACTTCGTTGGGCGGGTAATACATTGGGCCCTCAGGCATTGCTGCGAGAAGAGCGGTCTTGAGAGCATCGACACCTTCACCCGACTTTGCCGAAACAGGAAAATATTCCTCTGCGTTCAGTGCAGAGAGCTTGACGAGTTGAGCAAGTACTTTTTCTCGTGATGCAATATCAACCTTGTTGATAATGACGAAAAAACGCATTCCATCGCGTGCCAAGTTGACATTGTCGACCACCCATTGGTCGCCGCTTCCAAAGGTCTGAGTTGCATCAATAACTAAACACGAAATATCTACATCATCTGAACTGGCAAGTGCAGTTGCGTTTACACGATGTCCGAGGGCACTCACTGGCTTATGCAAACCTGGAGTGTCGACAAAGATGACCTGTGCTGGAGGCACTGTGAGAACTCCGTGAATACGGTGCCTCGTTGTTTGCGGCTTATCAGAAACGATGCTTACTTTTCTGCCCAAAATGGTGTTGACAAGCGAAGACTTCCCTACATTGGGCCGACCCACAAACGCGACGAAACCACTATGCGTAACACCAACGTTGTCCATGGACACTTATTTACCTGCTAACAATTGAAGAATGGGACCAAAATCAGCGAGCCCTGATTCAAAGACGGTGTAGTGACTAATTCCTGTTTCAACGCGACGTTGAAGAATTTGGTCGGCGCACTGCTCTACTGTTCCCAATACTACGTGAGGTATGGCAAAAACATCTTCCTGATGCTCAAGCCCATATCCACGAGCCAATTTTTCAATAATTGGCAGTCGATCGTTGGTGATAAATACATTCGTCAAATTTGTGTGTAACTCAATTTCGCCGATGCGCTCACCGGCCGCATCTCGCACCCATTGCAACTTTTCTAGCGTTGCGGCACCTGTCGCATTTGCTGCCGACTCACGACCAACTTTTCCTGCAGACATATTGGGAACCAAACTCACGATGTTTGCTACACGGGCCGCATACGACAACACTCGTTTTCCTCCACCGCCTATGAGCAATGGTGGATGAGGCTGCTGCACTGGCAATGGGTCATTTGCTAATTCGTTGAGTTGGTAGTGCTTTCCAGAAAATGAAGCCGATGGAAGAGTCCAACAAGCTCGAAGAATTTCCACAGCCTCCATCAGTTTTTCTATTCGCTCCCCTGCTGCAGGAAACGCCTGTCCAAGTGGCTCATGATCGGCGGGCAACCACCCCGCACCGATTCCTACTTCTAAGCGCCCATCAGATATGAGATCAATAGTTGCTAAGTCTTTTGCCAAGAGTGCCGGGTGAACACTTTCGTTGTCTAATACAAGTGAACCGAGGCGAAGGCGTGACGAAATTTCCGCCGCACTTGCAAGAGCTGCAATGGGGCCAAAGCCCTTCGTTCCACGGTGCTGAGGCACATGCAGAACGTCGAAACCCATGTCGTCTATTTGTCGAACTAACGAGCGCCAACCGTGAGCACTTGAGGACCCATTCGACATGACACTAAAACGAAAGGGACGCGGGGCAGATGACAGCGGTGCGGTACTCACAACTGACAGACTAAAGCCATGACATCCTTAGACCCTCGTCGGTGGTTCGACCGCATGCATCCACAAACGCTGCAAATTGCCACCTGGCTGCTGTATCTCAACGGCTTTTTCGACGCAGTTGCCGTTCTCGACACCACGGGCTATCTCGGCTACTTGCGCGTGCGCTACGGCTTCGGCATCTTGCTTGGTCTTCTCCTCATCGTCGCATCTGTTGGAAGTGGCTGGCTCATGGCTAATGGCCGAAAAGTGGGTTATTACATTGCCATTGGCGCAGCATTTGGTCCTTTCGTTCTGCGATATTTCGCCTTTCGCGATGCTCCAGCTTCCTTCTTCGACAAACTCACTGGCGGAAGCTCACTGAGCACAATTTTTGAAGTAGCCCTCATTGCGCTTCTGCTTCATCCTCAAAGCAGAGATCACCAACGAATTTGGTTCAAGTAGTCCAGTTTTTGAGTTCTCTCGCTCTTTGCTAGGCGTGACAGAATATAGATATGACATCGCAGCAACCAAAGATCATCGCAGGAATCGACGGCTTGAAGGCCGAAGTAGGCAACCACCTCGGATACAGCAGTTACCTCACCATTTCACAAGAACGAGTCAACCAATTCGCTGAAGCAACGGGCGACTTCCAGTGGATCCACATTGATGTTGAGCGCGCCAAGACCGGCCCATTCGGTGGCCCAATTGCCCACGGATATCTCACCTTGTCGCTCGGTCCAGTCTTTCTGCCCGAAATCTTTGCTGTCAGCGGCATCTCTATGGGCGTCAACTACGGCGCAAACAAGGTTCGCTTTATGTCGCCTGTACCGGTAGGGGCTCAGCTACGTGCCGGAGCGAAACTAATGAATGTTGATGAAATTGCTGGAGGTGCGCAAGTCACTCTAGAAATTGTGTTTGAGTGTGAAGGCGCTGCAAAGCCGTCTTGCGTTGCAGAAGTTATTTTGCGTTACTACGTGTAACGAATTGTGGCATCACCTCGGTAGCTAAGCGCTCCATTGACTCCGTGTCGGGGTAATCGGCACACCACGGAATAAAACCAGTACAACCCAAGTCAACGTACGTTGCAATTTTTTCTGCAACCTGTTCTGGAGTGCCCACGAGATTTCCTTCTCGCCATGACTCAACCGGCTCGCCCCATAAACCGCCAGTGGTTCGCTCTGCAAGTTCTTTTTCAGTCGAACGAATAAATACTTCAGGAGACCAAGTTTTACGAATGGTTTCTTCATCGCGCCCTACCGCTGCACAATGTTCTTTCAAAATATTCCGCTTACGCTCCCATACGGTTGGGTTCCCACCAAAATTGGAACAGTCGGCATGTTCAGCTACTACACGAAGCGTCAGTTGTTCTCCACCTCCACCGATCCAAATAGGAGGATGTGGAGACTGCAACGGTTTCGGGTCGCAGTTAGCACGCACAAGCTTGTAATAGTTCCCGTCATAAGTGGTTTCAGGTTGCGTCCACATTGACTTCACAATTTCAACGCTTTCCTTCAACATCCCAATGCGATCTTTTGGCTTTGGAAACGGGTAGCCGTAGCCGCGGAATTCATTTTCGTACCAACCCGCGCCGATGCCCCACTCCAAGCGTCCAGCCGAAATGACATCAATTGTTGAGGTAATTTTCGCAAGCAGTGCGGGTTCGCGATAGCCATTGCAACCAACCATTTGACCCAGCCGAATTCGCGATGTGCGCTGCGAAATAGCCGCCATGGTGGTCCAGCATTCGAAAACAGATTCTTGCGCTGGGCGTGGCACATTATGGAAATGGTCGTACACCCAAATGGAGTGGTATCCAAGCTCCTCTGCTCGCACCGCAATATCGACGCAGGTCTGCCATTGCGCTTCGGCGCCCTCTATGGAAGACAGCTCCATCTTCCAGCCTTGTGGCATGAAAACACCAAAAATAAGATTGTTGCTGTACATAGGTCCCTAGCGCTTATTGACAACTCACTTTAGAGCGGAAGATCTCCGGTTGCCTTAGTGGTGCTACCGAAATCTTTGTAGGCAGCAATTGTTCGCTGCGCAATGCGCATTTGATGAATTTCATCGGCACCGTCGGCGAATCGGCTCCAGCGCGCTTGGGTGAGCATACCTGCAAGCGGCGTGTCGGTGCTGTAACCCAATGCTCCATGCACCTGAATTGCGCGATCTGTAATTTTCCACAGACTGTTGGCAACGAAGTGCTTGGCCATCGACACCTCTGAAATGAAGTCAAGTTTGTTTTCCAGTTTGTACGCAGCATGAAGAACCATCAACTTGCTTTGGTACAGCTCCATTGCCGAGTCTGCAATCATCCATTGGATGCCTTGCTTCTCTGCCAACAATGAACCATGTGAAAATCGCTCAAGAGAACGCTTCACCATCATGTCGAGAGCAATTTCAGCTTGGCCAATCCAGCGCATGCAATGAGCAAGACGTGCAGGCCCTAGGCGGTACTGACCCAACAAGTGACCCTGCCCGCGTCCGCCGAGCATATTTTCAGCTGGCACTCGTAGATCTTCAATCATAATTTCACAGTGGTTGTGACCACCAGACATGGTGTGAATGTCGCGCACAACTCTGAAGCCTGGGTTCGGCAAGTCAACAATGAAACATGAGTTTGCGGCTTGTGGAAGATCGGGATCTTCTTCGGTACGAGCAATAAGAAGAGCAAACTTTGCTCCACGTGCACCTGAAATAAACCATTTGTGTCCGTTGATGACCCATTCGTCACCATCGCGGTAGGCAAATGTTTTGATGAGCGTTGGGTCGCTTCCGGCTACCTCTGGTTCGGTCATTGCGAAACATGAGCGAGTTGTGCCTTCACATAATGGACGAAGATATTTTTCTTTTTGCTCTGGGGTTCCCCAATGATGAAGCGTGTGTTGGTTCCCCTCGTCTGGGGCTTGAGCGTTTAACACGAACGGACCAATACTTACCTTTGCGGCTTCAGCTGAAACCGCCGCCATTGCAGTGGCCCCAAGACCCATGCCACCCCATTCAGCGGGCATATGGGGCAACCACAGGTGCTCCTCGTTGCGGGCACGCGCACGCAAGGTCGCAATGGTTTTAACAATGGCACTGCGATCACTTTGGTCGGTTGCATCCCATGCAGGTCGCACAACGTCGTCCATAAAATTGCGCACTTTGAGGCGAATTTCTTCTACCTCAGCTGGAAACGAAAAATCGATCATCTTATTCACCCCGTATATCTTGAAAACCCCACGCAATAGGTCATCTTGTCACTTCGCAGAAGCATGCAACAACTTAGAAACAGTCGTATTGTTTAGTTGTGGTATTTAGCCGAAACAAAGCGCAAGAAACACTTCCCCAAGGCGAAGCAAAACAACAAGCCATAAGGGAGATGTTCGACACCATTGCGTCGCGATATGACTTCGTCAATAGGGTCATGACCTTCCGTCTCGACACTAAATGGCGCAAAATAGCAATTGAGGCTCTTCAACTCTCTGCCCCTTCACGCGTTCTTGACCTCGCTAGTGGTACTGGCGATCTGTGTATACCAATTCAAAAACTAGGTCATACCGCAATTTCAGTAGATCTTTCTTACGGCATGCTGTCTTACGACCGTTCTGGCGCACCTCGTACTCAGGCAGATATTTTGCGGCTTCCATTTCCGAATTCTTCTATTGATGCCGTCATTTGCGGTTTTGCGTTGCGCAACCTCGTAGATCTTTCAACGTTCTTTGTCGAAATAGCTCGCGTTCTTAAACCAGGTGGTCGCGTTGTATTGCTCGATGTAGGAGTTCCGCATAACCCTGCCATCCGCTTCGGCAATAACATTTATTTCGGAAAAATCGTGCCAAAGATTGGTGCACTGCTGTCGGACAAAGATGCCTATCGCTACCTTCCGCGGAGCATCGCCTACCTTCCGCCCCGTGAAGAACTGACCGCCATGTTGCGTAATGCAGGGTTCAGCGACGCTGAGCATCGGCAACTCAGCGGCGGGCTTACACAGCTTCTCTCTGGCAGCCGAAATCAGTAATGAACCATTTGGTTGCCACTTCTGTTGCAGTAGAAAACCTGCCGCCCTTACATGACATCGCCGGATCTAATGGAATGCTGTTTCTTCTGGCCGATGTTGGCATTGCCACAGTGGGTGAATTTACCCGCGTAGAGAGTTCTCAAACACATGCGTTCCTGCAGGGCATTGAACATCTATTTACCGACGAGCACGACAAAGATGGCCCTGTCGTACTTGGTTTCCTCCCGTTTTTACGAGAAGAGCAAGAAGATCTGTTTGTGCCTCATATTTTTGCGCGGCGTTTTGGTGATGGATACTCGTCTATCACTGTATGTACAGATGCCGAGCTGTCTGATGAAGCACGAATCAATTACGTAAACGACGTCATCACATCGGTGCTGGGGTCTTCTCCAGCTGATATCGGCACAAATGATAGTGCTCGCCATCTGAGCAATGCTCCCCTTACTTCAATCAACACATACATGTCTGCGGTTGTAGAAGCTCGGAATGCTGTACGTTCTGGACACATTGAGAAGGCTGTCATTGCGCGCGATATAGAATTGAAGTCAGACTCCCCTTTGAACATCCATAGGGTTGTGAAATATCTTCACGAACAATATTCAACTTGCTACCAATTCTCTATTGACAATTTGGTAGGCGCTTCACCAGAACTGCTTGTTCAGCTAGAAAAAGGAGTAGTGCATAGCAATCCTTTGGCAGGTACCACCCCACGCACCGGCGACCCTGCTGCCGATGCTAAAAATGCAGCAGCGCTTCTAGCGAGCCGCAAGAATCAAATAGAGCATCGTGTTGTCGTAGAAATGGTGCACGACACGTTGCTGCAATGGTGTTCGTATCTCGACTGGGAACCTGAACCATCTGTGGTAAGTGTTGCCAACGTTCAGCATCTTGGCACACACGTCACTGGACCGTTATCTGCACCCGATACGCACGTCCTAGAAATTGCTCGAGAATTGTGCCCCACCCCTGCCCTTGGCGGATTCCCACGCGCGGCAGCTATTGACCTCATTAACAGAGTGGAGCACATGCATCGTGGCCGTTATGGCGGTGCGGTGGGCTGGTGCGATGCACAAGGCAACGGAACATGGGCGGTCACTATTCGCTGTGCTCAGTTCAGCAAAGACCTCATGTCTGCACGACTCTTTGCGGGTGGTGGCATTGTTGCCGACAGCGAACCGGATCTAGAGCTTGCTGAGACTGAGGCGAAATTTAAGGCAATGACGAACGCAATTATGCATTCGTAATTGCATCGACTGAAGACACAATTGCTGTATGCAGTTGTTCGTGAATACTCACGTTGCTCTCTC
>Ga0209190_1000630_pt1 | contig 25521 bp, 19 predicted proteins | sample M_140205_XF_Meta_FD_187315 | JGI IMG/M metagenome (GOLD analysis project Ga0209190, IMG submission 187315) | Freshwater microbial communities from Lake Montjoie, Canada to study carbon cycling - M_140205_XF_MetaG (SPAdes) (version 2) | ecosystem: Environmental > Aquatic > Freshwater > Lake... | reverse complement strand
TTCAAGGTCCCAAAGTTAATTTACCCTTTGGATAGTCAGTGGCATGGTGAATGCGAGAGTCATATTCGCAGCCTCTTCTCTGATGCGAACTCTTGGCACGAAGATGGAAAAGTCTACGTCGAGGTTGATCCAGGCGCGATGCGTGTTGTCGGCATGATTCATCCAAGACAAGTTATTGAGAGCGAAGTTTTTGGTTTCTTTGGATTTTGGGAGACGACAGACAATCTCGATCGAAACCGTTCCGCATTTGCTCGCATGGAGAAATGGCTCCGCGACGCCGGTGCTACGGCGCTCGTAGGTCCAATTAACTTCAACACGTTTCACGCCTATCGCCTGCGTATAGACGCAGACTTAAATCAACCTGCATTTGCAGGTGAACCATTCAATCCGGCTTACTACGAGCGATTCCTTCAAAATCTTGGCTTTAAACCGCGCGTCTACTATCGCTCTCAATTTTCGGAACTCTCAGATCGCGAAGTAAAGGTAATCGAGCAGCACGGAGAGAAGTACGCCACCCTGCTCAGCGACAAGGGTTTTCGCTTTTCAAGCGTCGATGAAAATCTTTGGCTGAGCCGCCTAGATGAGCTTTATCGAGCATCGAGTGATATTTTTGGCGAGAACCTCGGTTTTCAGCAAATCGGATATGAAGATTTTAGAGCCTACGCTGGTCATCGTCTCTACGAACGACTTTGTCCACGAAGTACAATCTTTGCCTTTGATAAGGAGGATCGCATCGCTGGCGTGCATTTGGCCATTCCAGATTATAGCTCTTTAATGCCTTCAACTCCCCTCCATGCAAGGGGTGAGTTCAAGTTTTGCTTCGAGCGAGATTTTTGCCGTCTATCGAATCCCGGCTTGATTGTGAAGACTATCGGTGTGCTTCCCGACCATAGGCGTCATGGTTTACTCAGGACGTTAATGGTTCATGCGCTGCGCGCTGCCGTCGGACATTATGGCTGGGTGTGCGGCGCAACTGCTCGCGAAGACAATCCATCAAATCTCGGCGGGGCACCAATTATGACTGATGTGCGCCGATACGCTCTCTTCTGGAAGAGGTTGTGAATGTCTGCCGTTATTTTTCTTACGCTATTTCTTTTCACACGGAGCGCTTTCGGCGCACCTGAAGAGGCTGTTAGCATCGTCAAACGCTCCAGGGCGGTAGCAATGTCGCCTTCATTCTCGAGTTTGGTGACATTAAACCAGAACGACGGAACGAAGATTTATAAATCCAAGATATTCGTTAAAAACACGGCGAATTCGTCGAGGATCGCAATATTTTGCCAGGAACCTGTCGACCTGAAGGGCAGCGCGTTCTTGACGCTGGCTTCAGGCGATCAGGTCGCAAGAAAATGGTTCTATCTTCCCGTCGTCGGGTCACCACGAGAATCGTCCGCGACCCAACACGGCATGAAGATATTGGGAACTGATATTCGCTTCTTCGACTTTGCGCCTCCGCCATTGAGTAGCTTCCGCTACAGTTTCTTGCCGGATCAAGATGGCAGGAGTGAGGTCTGGAGAATAAAAGCAGTCCCGGTTGCCAAACAGGTAACCAAGGACTTTGGGATCACAAGCGTTTCCCTGGAGATTGCTAAGGATACGTTCTTGACGATGCGCTCAATCGTGACTCTTGAAGATGGTCGTCGACGAACGATGGAGATTAAAAAGGTCTTACTTTCAGGTGGTTGGTCGATACCGACAGTTGTCGAGTATCGCCTAAAGGATGGAGATACCGTTGCGAGCCAAACCCGCGTTGAACTAAGCGAACTGGACACGAAGACGCCGCTTGATGATGATTTGTTTGATCCTAAGCGACTGAATAGGGCGCCATAGTCGATCATGCTTAGACTCCTTTTCATTGCAATTTATGTTTTTGGTGCCTCTCTGGCCTTCGGCAGCGAATTTGACGAAGAGTTTGGCAGAGCAGGATCAAAGGTAGAGGCAGTAGAAGCAGGGTCCACGCAACTGAGTTTGATGGAGAATTATACCTATCAAGCGGAGTTAGTAGGATCTCATGTCTTCGGGCGCTCTGGGTCCGGGAATGCCGTCGGCGCTGAAGCATCGGGATCTGTCAAAAAGGAAGGTGCCTCACTACATATTGGCGGATATGGCTTTTTCGAAACTGAGAGAGGCGATCATTCAAAGGTACGGGGACGCCTTAACCAGCTGGGGGCGTCCTATCACCTTACACCCGAATCTAGAGTGTTCCATGGTCGGGATACGATCGACCTTGGTCAATTCCAGGAACTCCCCATTATGAGTTTAGCGGAACCGAAGGAAATTCAAAATGCTCCTGCCAAAACGTATCAACGCGGTCGGGTTCTAACGTCTCTTTCGCACTCGTCGACTCATCACGTTCTTGAAGGTTATGTTCTCCATGAGAATCAGCATCATCACCAGAAGGGCCAAACCAGTGTTTATCTATCCGATGGTCTGGAACAAAAATGCAGCGAGTCCCCTTACAAGAATGCCGGACAATTTCTGGCACGTTACCGCTACTTTGGATTTCTTCATTTAGAGGCAATGATTGGACACCTTTGCAATCCTGGTTTTACAACTTCGGATTCGCAAACGTCAAAGGCGTCACCGGACAACCCTACGAGAGCTGTAGGCGGAAGCACCAGCATGAATCTTGGCCAGGCTGTTGTGAAGATGGAGGCCGCTAGTTTTGGTATCCTTCAAGGGGAAAGTAATACTCTACAGTCGCTCGGTCTAGGGGTAGATTATGCTGATCTCAGTGGAAACACGGCTTCCATGGAGGTTGCAAATTATCGATCATCGTTAGCTGACAATAATAGCATCACCCAATCTGCGTTTTTTGGGCAGTACCTGGCACTTGGCGGGATCCTGTCGCTCAAGCCGAAGGCAGGTATTGTGACGTCTGGAGGTCGTACCTGCCACTACGTACAATTAATTGCACTGCAGCGCCTTGGTTTCGGAATACAGGTTGGGATTGGCATCGATAGAATTCTGAAAAACGCTGAAATCAGCGGTTGGAACGTTCCCAAGAAGAACGCAAGTTATATTGAGGTTCGGAAGCAATTCTAAGTCCAATATAGGTGGCACCGCGTAAGGCAAAAACAGGATCAAAGTGAATCTTCCCGCCAGAGACAATCACATCCACTTTAACGAACTGCCTGCGATGCTTCCTGTGTCTTGGGAAATTTTCAACAAAGATGCCGATCCTGAGGTGCAAATATTAATGTGGCCAGAGGGGGAGGATCGTGGACCACCAGTCAGATCAAGTCCGGCGAGTCGGCTACAATAATCTTCGAACAATTGCCTTTGGATAAAACTTAATCCGTCATCCTGAGCCGGACACCGTCATCCTGAGCGTTAGCGAAGGGGAAGGATCCTTTCTTCAACTCGTCATTCTGAGGCCGTAGGCCGAAGAATCTTTTCTTCAACGCGGAAGAAAGGATCCTTCGCTAACGCTCAGGATGACGGATGAGTGTGCGCTCAGGATGACGGGTTAAGAAAGGATCCTTCGCTGCGCTCAGGATGACGGAGTAAGGCTCGGGATGACGGATGAGCGTGTGCGCTCAGGATGAGGAGTTGATTCAGGATCTTGGGAAAAAACTGGTCGGGGTGACAGGATTCGAACCTGCGACCTCATGGTCCCAAACCACGCGCGCTACCAACTGCGCTACACCCCGATGCGAGAAACAAGAAAAGAAGAAGAGAGTGGGGTGGCTGATGGGGATTGAACCCACGTATGTCGGAATCACAATCCGATGCGTTAACCACTTCGCCACAGCCACCACAAGGGACACGAAGATTGAGGCGTAATCTATAGATTCCCTGTTTACTGTCCAGTTGTTTTTGAGCGGCCCCTCTAGCGTGGCCTTAAGTCTCCGTTATCATATCTAAATTTGATAATTTTTGGCTCGGTCCATTGTTCCCCTGTCGGGGCAACTGCCAGAGTTAAAGCCAACGGGCCACCAAAACCAAGAAGCCGATTGTACACCTGGCCGGAAAAAGGACTTTGTGGACCTGATAGCACGACCTCCAAAGCTCCGCCTGTCGACCTTGCGGAAATCACTCGCTCAACGAGAGAGAGATTGGTGAGCTGAAGCTTTCCATCCTGCACCAACTTTACATAAATCCGCGCCGTCTTTTTTGGTGAAAGATCATCGCACTTGATTCGCACGATGACAGCTTTACTGCCGTTGGGGAGTTCCCGGTTAAACAGCGTGATGCCGGTGATGGCGAGTCCCTTTACGCCAGGGCGCATCGTCTGCGGCTGAAATTCCTCCAGTTCCTGATCAACATGAGAAAAACGTTCGTCCTTGGGGAATCGAACGGAGGACCTAAACACGCGCCCATCGTAAGTTTCAAAAGCATGCCGGACGTTTTCCGGGGCGTCACCCTTGGGTTGGGCAAACAATCGAATCCGCCTTGGCACGCGATCGATGCCGGCTAAATCAACCAACGCGCGTGCCAAACGGTCCGGATGGTCTGAATCAAACAATTCGTAAAGACCACGACGCTTGTCCATCGGAGTTTTGGCCGCTGCCAATCGCGCAATGGCACGAACGGCCTTGTCTGATTCATGAATCGCATCAAAAGAGTGGGACCGAAAGTTCCCGAGCCGCAGCAGATACGCCAACGCAGATTTTCCCCACTCCAAGTCAAAGCTCAGACCCGAGCGTTTTGCCGCCGTTGACCATTCGCCACCGGGCTTGCCAAAAGCCTTGGCCAGGGCGCGCCACTGCATATCAAGGGAACTTGCCGTGATCCGGTCAAGGGCTGCTGAATCCAGCACCATGGCCGACGATGCGGAAAAGCGTCCGACCTGCAGGGACCGCGCATTGATATGGAGAGCAGCCTGAGAGGGCTGATCAAAATAAACCATCCGTCGGCGGGCCGCCTGTTCACCTGGATCCTTGCGGGGAAGGTGCTGCAACCCAGGCATTTCCAAACCGGAAAATTGCGTCAAGCGATCAAGGTATGTTTGCAAGTCACTGACCGTGGTGTAGCGGTCTTCGATATCAAGATACAGCGCCACGCGCATGGGGGACGGGCTGTCGTGAAATTCAAAACGATAGCCATCTCCGCCCGGAACTCCGGGTTCATCAATGCGCTTAACTTTGATTTTTGCATCGATTTTGACGGCATGATCTTCTGGTCCGACTAAAATATCCCAGTGCTGCTGCGCCAGATTCTGACGCGCCTCAAGCAAGTGATACGTGCCTTCAGGATCGGTAATTGCGACCTCGGCTTGACTACGATCCTGACTATTCACATCCCTAACCGCAATCAAGTTCCGGTTATTCAGGGTCGATTCCGATTGCTGCCGGATTTGCTTGCGAAAGTGAAACACAACCCCCGATGCCGGGGATGTCGTTCGAGCATTTGTATTGTCTTGCCGGCTGGCAATATCGGCCAGCGTCAAGTCTCCGCGCACTGCTGCTTCATAGGCCGCCTGCGCCTGAGGAGATTTCATGTCGAACTCATAAACACGATCGGTACGATCCGTCCAGGCGACTTCACCCTGAATATCAATGGGCGCAAAAACTCCCGGTATTCCCTTGTAAAAAGGCACAGCGTTGGAAAGCAAATAAATTGTATTTCCGATAAATGCCCTGGCATTGACGCCCTGCCGGTCGATGTTGGCCACAGCAATCCAAGCGACGTCCTCGGATTTCCGAAGCACATTGATGCGGAATTCACCACGCTTGAAAATACCGATGGGGATGTTGAAATTTAGATTCTTCAAACGCTCAAAGGTCCGCTCGAGTCCGCCCCCAACAAGAGCCTTCAAGTCAGCGGAAACCCCTAAACCGCCGCTGATTCCATAACTGCGAATTCCATGCAGCGGCATCTTGTAAAAACTAGACACCGATAGGGGTAAACGAAATGGAGCCTCGACCCGCTTTAACGGATCGTACAATTCGTTTGGATCAAACGACGGCGGCAAGATCGCCGCCAAAAATGGCACGAGTCCAAACCAGTTGTTAACGAGAAGGCGCCAAGCAGGAAGGGTGTCCTTCTCGCTGATGCGTTCTGCATCGGTCCGCAGATAAATATCTAAGGCGTCAACGCCTGCGTCACCCGATGCAGTGACCGGGATATCCTGGACATTGTAAAGTTGATGAGAATAACGGGGCCCGGCCGTGATTTTATCGACCACCACAAATGGACCCTGCCGCGTTGAATAAACGTCGCGATTCAGGTCCAACCCGATCGCTGTGAACTTACCAGTTGGAAACCGAAATTCATTGTCCATCAAACCATAGAAGATGGCATGCATTAGTGATTCCAGGGAACGGTTGAGGGCATCCGTGCCAGAAGCAAGCCCACTCGCCATAAATGAATTCTTGAACAAAGCCTCGACTGAAAATGCTGCCTGATGTTCTGGTTCAACCTCAGCATCTGGCTTTGGGCGGTCGTAGACGATGTCAATTGGACCACTCGCCGAAAAAGCCGCAAAGGTCACCATGGCATTAATGGCAATGACGCCCATCACAAGCCAGATGGACCTCATAAATTTGCCTCCACGCCGACTGATGCCATAAATCTGGATTTGATCACTGGATTTAACGATCGGACTCGACCCAACGAAAAACGCAACGCAAACGAGTTGGAATTTCCGATAATGTTCGATGGCAAGAAATAGCGGTACCCGGCAAGCACGGACTGGGTCCGCAAGCGATCTTCGTCGTAGACAAACCACCAACTACGATCCGCCGCGTCAACAGCAAACCGGAAAAGACGCCTGAACCCCGAATCAAGAACCTGGTCGGGAGCATTCAATCGCACCACTTCAAATTGGGTCACGTCACCAGATCGCGACGTTGATATAAATCCAAAGCCATACCGGCGGACTCCAGAATCCTCTGCGATGGACATCACGAGACGGGCTCGTTCAAAGAAACTCAGGTCATACATCAACCGTGCACTCAGACGGGGTGGACTGGATTCTTCCAAGCCATCTGTTGAAAGCCCGACATCGAGTTCCGCATCAATCAAATTATCAAATGTCAGAACGGCACCGCGCGTCAAAGAACCCCAGTAAATCCGGTCTTCAGCAACAAGCCACAAATCGTCCGCGGGGTTGGCGTCAATGCCAAAGGGAAGCCGCTGATCACCCAGTGTGGCCCGAAAGGAATGAAGAGCTGGATTACCGATTCTCAGAACCAGGTGATCGAACTGCCGGGTGATTCCTTCAGGCAATAACGACCAGCCAGTTTCCGCACCATTGAACCTGCTGGTACCGCGCACGTTGCCCTGCGCCTGAATGGACAGAAATGGAGAAAAATGAATCCCGATAGATCCGGATCCTGCAACAACCTTGACGGCGCCTTCCCCAGATCCGGGGGCAACACCGACGTCCTCCGATGCGCGCGCCCTCACACACGCCGTGCCCGACATGGAGCGGATGTACGCCACGCCGTCATCTGGCAGCTGGCATACACCAAGGGCAAGCCCAAAGGCGGATCCAAGCACCTGTTTCCCAAGGCCAGCGGCCCCCCAACTAATCATCATGGAGGTAGCCCCATTCGCGCAGGATCTGATCAAACATTGGATTACCAGTCACAATGCGCCGTACGTCTGTGTCATTGACCGGCACACGCCGCAAATAGGCATTAGGTATATGAGATACAGGCAGCAGGGACTCGTCGCCTTGGATTTCGCGGGGCAATCCAGGCCATTGGCCACGAGACAACGGCAGACGCCATGCCATACTCGAAATTTTTACCGGCTTCCCGGCAACAAAAACCTGAAGAGAATCCATGGCCCTATTGCTGGGTAAAGGCAAGACAACGCGGACCTTGCCCGATGATTCATGATTCAGTAACGGCACACGAACAGATTCACCGTGCGGAGCCTCAACGACCAACTCAAAACCAGTACTGACATCATAAAATTTTTCATACTCTCGCCGAGCGCGGGCGAGCAATTCCGTGGAGTTCGAACCCGATGCGAGATTTCCAGTTTCGCCAGGGTCAGCCTTCAGGTCATATAATTCCTCTCGAATGAAAACCTCCGACGGAAACATTTTCCAGCCGGACACAGGAACAAGTTTCTTTTGAGTCGGTTCGTGAGCCCGGATGTATTTCCACCGAGAATCAAAAACCACTGCACGCTGCTGATAGGCTTCAATTCCAAAAGTGGATGCCGCGCCAGCTCCGCCCTTCAAGTTGGCCAAAAGACGTTCACCAGCCTGGCGACTGCTCAAGCCGCAGCGATCAACCGGAATGTTTGCGCGATCTAACATCGCAGGCCCAAGGCCAAGGGTCGAAACAGGGTCGCGATGGTCATTCGGATTCACGCCAGGCCCACGCCACACCAACGGAACTCCGACCTCATCTGACAACAACGTTGCGCCGTGATCGAAAAAGGAACCCTCAACGGGCGGGCCGGCTTCGTTGCCATGAAAGACCCGAGGCGACTGCTGGTCACCATGATCCGCCAAAAGAACCACATTCGTAAATTCAGAGATGGATTCAGATTCCACCACATCCAATATTTTCTGGAACGAGCGAGCCGAATAATTTACTTCCGCCCGATAAAGCCATTTTAAGGCTGACTGCATCGAGGCAAGGGCTGACACACCGGGCCACGTCGCGAAAACGTCAGACAGAGGTGCTTTGTACGGGGCATGAGGGGCGTTCAAATGAACGTAGAGAAAAAAGGGGGATTTTTTATGGGCCTTGATCCAACGGGCGGCTTCCATTGCGGCCAAGGCTGTCTCATAACCCTCGGTCTCAATCGATACACTTTCATTGAATCCATGGGAAATCCCACCACCGATCACCTCGCTCACCACCGAGATGTTGCCAATCATTGCGGTGTCATAGCCATGATCAGAAAATATTTTCGGGAACGAAGTGATTTTAGACTGGTAATGGGCCTCGCGGGAGGGATCGTCCACGGCATACGCAAAAGCAATTCCCTTCATTTCCGTTGGCGTGTGGCACCCCAAAAGGGCGTTTGTCGACGGGCTGGTCATGTTGCCGGGACTTACTGCTCCTGAAAATGAAGCCGAACCCCTGACAAATTTTTTAAAACTCGACGGAGCGCCGGCTGACATCACCGCGTCGGAGCGCAACGTATCCACGAGGACAACGATGAAATTTTGTAGTGGATTCTGCGTTAATCGTGACGACCCGTCTTTTGAACCAGAAGAAACCTGAGTGATGTCTGAGAAAATACATGGACTTATTGGCCCGCAATTCAAAACAAACTCAGATACCTTTCCGGATCCTGCCGGCGTCATCAATGAGAAGTCACGCCATTCGCGCCCCGCGAAAGATTCCGCGGCGGCGGCTGGGTAGATAAATTGAATAAAAACCTTGAACAGTGCACGCGTCCACCTGGGAGCAAAATCCCCGGCAGAGCGCAGAATATTTTGGAAGAACGTTGGCGATTCGTTCCACGACATAACATTCAGGCCGTCCAAGGCGGCATGAAATGAAGCGTCACCGGAAAGTTCAGCGATACCAAACCGAATCGATCCGGTATTCGGCTGGCGCATTTTGACGGTAAGGGATCCTCCGGCTGGAACAAAGATACCGTCGCGGGCTTCGACGCGACCAGGATAAACGCCTAGGCTCAGACGCAATTGTGATGGATTTACAAATCGCGCGGATTCAGCCTGAACCCTGACATCAAACGCGTCGATTCCGATCTTGAATTGCGCTGCCCAATCTTTTTTTGCGGCTAAAATTACCGGGACACTCGGGGCAACAACGAGGGAAAGATCACCGCGAATCGCAGAAAGTTGCAACGCTCCTGCGAGATTAGAGTCCATTGAATCCTGCATCACAGGCAATGCAGATGGCAGCCGTGCATCGTTTGGATGAAACAACAGAAAAATTGCCAGCAGTGAGCCGATTAGAATGGGCATCAGATGCCCTCCGGAACGACGTAATCGTCAATGATCCGCGTCCGTGATTCAATCTGTCTGACACCGGAAAAGAACTTTGATTTCATTTCTGCAAGGACGTCAGGCCTCGAAGTTGAAAGATCATGCGCATTTTCCGGATCTGAGATGGCATCGTACAATTCATATCGGACGCCGTCTTGCGTCGGCATGTAAATCAATTTCCATGGGCCAGAAACAAGACTGCGATGCTTTGCAACGACGAGCATTTTTTCGTATTTTGGATTCAAAATAATCTCGCCAGAATGGCCCGGATCAAAAGTCAGCAATTGAGAAATGCCGGGATAGTCGATGCGCATTTTCTGATAGAAGACGGACCCAGTTCGCGAAAACCAGATTTCCGTTTCTGAATAGGCTGACAGATTCCGAAGGTCCGGGGAGCCAGCCTTAAACTCAAGCGAACGGATCAGCGGGGACAAGTCCATTCCTTCCAGGGCATGCCGCGCCGCTGGAAAGCCCTTTAAACCAGCCAGACTGGCCAGGGTTGGCGCAAGGTCAATGGAACGCGTCACGTGGTCAACGTTGCGGACGGCAGGCATTTCATCCCCAGCCGGCATTTTGATCAACAGCGGAACACGCAGGGTTTGGTCGCCTCGTAAATGATCCCCGTGGCCCTGTAAAATACCTGATTCAAATAAGTCTTCGCCATGATCCGCGGTGAGGACGACAATCGCATTATCCCAAAGCCCTCGCGCGCGCAGCATTGCGACAATCCCCGCAAAAGAATCATCCACCGATTTGAGTGCACCATCGTAAAGGGCGCGGACTTGATTCTTTTGCACGTCGTCAAGGTTCTGGTCATCGGTGGAGAGGCTGGGATTTTTCTGAAACCAAAATGGGCCCGGATACGATGGCTTGCTGAAGGCCCGGTAGTATGGCCAAGGGGCCGAGTAGGGGAAATGCGCCGTTGAATAAAACAGGGTCAGGAACAGGGGCTTGGCGTCTCCTGATTTATCCTCCCCAGCCTCGTCGAGCGCATCTTCCACGAGAAGTTCAAGATGACGAGGGGCAGAATAGGCGGGTGAGGCCTTGAGCGACGTGAAAAATTTGCGAAAGGCCGGAGCGGTAACAATCGGCGTAAAAAGTGGAAACATCTGATCGATGTTCTGACGGATCAGGGTGCCAAGGGCAAGTCCAGGGGCCTTAATGACATCATAGCCAGCGGTGAAACGCGGAAAAATATCTCCCGCGAAATCAGACACTGCAACCGTCCGGTAACCGGAAGACTGGGCCAGGGAAACTATCCCGTCAAACTCGCGATCGCGCGCAGGAAACCCGGGAAACATATGGCGAACCCCGGTTTCAGCGGCGTATCTCCCTTGGATCATTTCAATCCATGACGGAAACGTTCGCGGCACTCCGACGTGATGTCGTTTAAAGGAAACGGTATCCGGGCTGTCGCGAAATGACTGCATCGCTGGCAAAAACCCAACCCGGTCTGGGCTTTCCAGACGGTCAAGGCGCAGTGAGTCAACCGCGATCCAGATGATGTGAGGAGGACCTTTACGGACGGATTCAACGCGCCCTGCGGGAATTCGAGGATTTGCACCGCTAGGCTGAAAAGCAGATGGCATTTCACCCATGAACACGAACCATAAAGCCACAACTGATCCTACGCAGGCGGCGGCACTGGACCGCGTTGTGCTGAATCCCCTGCGCGATAGCAAAAGTGGCAGCAGCATGAGCCCAAAGGCCATGAGCCTTAACCCAATGGGGGAAGAAACGAACGAAAGGCGAAAAACCAAGCCTGCGAGAAAGGATGGAATGGCGGACTCGTAAAGTGCCGGGTATTCAACTGCACTAGCAAGGACAAGAAGCCCATAGGAGACAACGGCTACGCCGATCCCATTCCTGCGCTTCAATTTCTTTGATGCAAAGGAGAGCCAGACACCGAACAGGGTTAAGACGAGAGCAGCGACGCCAGCGATCTTTAGCGTCTCGAATATCGCAGCATTCGGATAGAACTTGATAATGCCCGCACCGAGCGACGAGACTTTTTTCCCAAACAAGCTGGGCTGGGAATTAAGGGCCCCCTGAACACCCATAAGCAGCAGGGCCAGAAGACAAGCTCGAACGATCATGAAGACCTGCAAAAAATCGAAAATATTTATGATTTTCGAGTTTTACCTTGGCTGAGGGGCAGGGGCAAGAAGGGATCAAGGATTGACCATTCAGAGGGGCGTCCCGGCTGAATCAGGGCCAGGTCAGGTTAGAGCCGCAACCAGCCCTCGAAAGGCCGTCGGGGATATGTCGGTTCCCAGCAATTTGTGCTTCATGAAATCCAAGGCCTCATAGCGCGTTTTACGTTTCTGATAGGAGCGTGAGGAGGTCAGGGCATCATAAATATCAGCTACTGCGGCAATCTGCACCTCGGTCATAATTCCCGATTGCTGCAGGCCATGCGGGTAGCCACTCCCGTTCATCCGTTCGTGGTGATGCAGAACGATCTCCATGGTTTCCAAAGAAAGTCCTGCTGCCTTCAAAGCGTCATGCCCCTGGGAAGGATGAGCCCGCATCTTCTGCCACTCGGCCTGGTCCAGGGCGCCTGGCTTGTTGATCACATCCAAAGGGACGTCTTTTTTTCCGACATCGTGAAATAATCCGCCCGTAGCAATGCGTTGCAAATGCTTTTCATCAGTGACCCCCATGCTGATCGACATGGCGGTCGCAAATACCGCCACCCGCGCGCTGTGATAAAAGGTGTACTGGTCGTGATCCATGAGGGCGCTTATTTCTTTAACTGAAGCTTGGTTCTCCATCAGACAGTCGACAATACCTTTAGCGATCTTCTGGCCGAAGTGGACTGCAGCTACGCTGACTTCACCTGAATAAAGGCACTGGGTGAAACTGGCCGCAAGGTCTTGCAAGGAATTAATCCGCCGGGCCGGCGCCTGATCTTTTTCAATAAGAGGCAAACGGGCCAGCTGTAGGTACATTTGGACGAGAGAGGCTTGCACCGCGTCCACACGAAAATCATTCCAACCATGAGCCAACAGACGAGTCGTTTCATCTCTCGTCCAGCAATATCCTGGCGCGGCGTATAGGATGTCCTCGCCTTTTACCGACAAAAAAAGGTCGAAATCGGTCACACTGCCATCAAGCAGCGATGATACCGGGAACGATGTTCTTTCTGTTGAAGCCTGCATTAAAAATTCCATAAAAAGTTACGCCTTCGGGCCCGTCATATCCACCTTGAACGGGATCGTCTGGCGATAGGTCGTCCGGCAAGTGCTTGTGCGTCCTGCCCGCAAGTCCTCCGCCGATACGCAGCAACGATCCACGACCAATTCAAGATCGCGGACCCCCTCGCGACCACCGCGCGGGATTGCGTCACCAAGATTCAAGGTGTTATCACCAGATTCAAGGGACTTGAGAGCCGCAGCCGGATTGATTCCAGCTGTTGCATCCTGGCTGGAAATCCTCTCGCCATTTTCAAATATTTCGGCCCTGCTGGCCAAACAACTTCCCAGGACATTGCGCACTACGGGATTGTCCTGAAGCATTGGAACAAGAGTGCTCACGAGATTATTTTGTGTAAGTGGCCAAGCGACGTTGCCGGCGCCATCACGCAATGCACCACCGCGCTGCGCTGGATTTACTGCAGGAAGAATCTGATTCACGATGTCTTCCATCTGCCGGATTGCGGTATAGCCAGTTGCATCCTCTTGTGACTGGCAATTCAAGAAGGCGCCGTAATTGTCGTTGTTGAACGTCACGCGCGTTGGATCGGGAACTGTGTAAAAGAATTTAAAATCATCGGGACGAGGCAATCCGGCAGCATAAGAATTGATCTCATTGGCGAGTGCTAACACTGAACAGTCACGCTGGGGATTGCCGCCTGCCGCTTGTGATCCATTGTGACCAACCACATCAGTGATCAAAACAATTGCCTTGAATGCGCCTTGTCGCGAACCTGATTTGAAAAGTTGAATTGCACGTCTTGCGCCATAAATTGCGGCTTCCGGATAGTCGTCATTGCCTGTGGGTTGGATGCTAGAGAGGAAGTTCTGGAAACCGGTGTAGTTGCTGGAGAGACGGTATGTTCGTGCGTCGACCGATGCGAAGCTGTCAACAAAACCGACCAAACCCACGTTCAAATCAAGGCCCGAACGACGCAGTTCTGACACAAGTCCTTTGATTCCATCTTTCACCGCACGCATCACTTCCGTCATGCTGGCAGTGGTATCCAGCACAAAATACAAGTCCACCGCCTGACGAACCGTCGAAGTGTCGGTTCCCACAATGCGACGGTCTCCTGCCTGAAACACGACTTTCAGACGATCAATGGTGGCCATCTGGACCTGTCCACCATCGACGGTTTCATCCATTCCCATGGCGACGATCGTGTAGTCTCTCGCGACTGGAAGTGGTTCCGACATGACAACCCTGTTGGTGCCTTTAAAGCCAGTGGCGTTGCATGCCGCCAACGCCAGCATGCCGAGGACAAGCGACGTGTTCTTGATGCAGTGCATAAATTCCCCTCGTTACTCAATTCGTTTCACGTAACCACCATCGACATAAACCGTTATCACCCTGTTTTTATCCAGCGTGCGTTGTTGCGCCAACCAAGGCTGCAACTTGACTGAATCGATTTTTGAAGTGCCGTAATACATCCGCCCGTAGCGATTAAAAATCGCCTCTGGCTCAAAACTTCCCCCTATGGCGATCGTGCCGGCATAGACCAGGCCGGCTTCATCCCGCGCCCAAACTGGAACTTCCGACACTTTTTTGTCGGTGAAAATATAAGTGTCACTGATCGTGAGTTTTTCTTGATCGATCTTGCGCGGCACACCGACTGAAAGAGGAATTGCTGATTCCGGAACTGGCTTTAAACGCGGGGCCATCGGGAAAGTTGATTTCGCAAAAGCCGATCTTGCGTCAGCGATCGCCAACAAAATCCAGACGGGAAAACTGAAGAGCGTTTTGTAGCGCAAGGCATCCCCCACATCAAATTCATCCAATGATTCATGGATTTATTCGGGAGTTGCGGGCACTTACTTGAAACAACGGGACTTAATTGGCGCAACGGCTAACGGAATAACCCACTGAAACCGGGGCCATGTCTTCGGATCTGTGGTGCGTTGCCAATCTAGGGAAAAATTCAAAAAAGGAAGTTATGGTATGCCCTGGCGGGGATAGTCCCAGTGGACTCCGAAGGGAATAAAACGAGCCCCATCATTTGTGGTGACCATACGCAGATCGAGTCCGCGTCGCAGAACTGGACCGTAAAATTCAGCCGAGCCCGTCTGAAAAGTTACTCGACCGGTGAAATAATCATAAACCAAACGCCTTATTTCTTGCGCAGCCTGAAGGCCATAGCCGAGCCCGTCTGGACTGATCACTTCCGTTTTTAACACGCCGGTTGTTGGCAGCTGACGGATTGGATTGAAGGAACGGGTGTCCATACCATCCGTGTTTGCAGTAAGGTTGAGCGACCGTTGGACTCGCACATTGTTTTGCGGCGGAGATTCGTATCGTCCAGAAATCGAGGGCACAAATGAATCCTCCGGAATCTCCTCATAGGAAATTCCTTCGCCAAATTCCACCCGGCCAACCAGTCCAAACAGTCGGGAATACCAGTATCCTGAAAAACTCAAACCATCCCGCTGGAGGATCATCACGGCATCGCCCATGGGACCGCTGGAAATTCGAAGGACATCTTCTTTGAGGTCGTAGAGCATGGTTTCAATCACATGGGTGATCGGTATGTTTGAGTAGTTGACCCCCTTGTTAAAATACTGGGCGATCATACCGCTGATTTTGCATATGCCAGGCTTGGATTCGAGCACAACCAGATCCAAGGCCACGCGCTGATATAGACCCGTGTAAGTATGGCTCAAGAGACCAGGAATCTTGTTGCGTAAATCCGTGCATGACCTCTTAGCTGGATCAGCATCCGGTTTTGGAACTTGTTTTCGCAGGTCAGACTTGATCCGCACCATTTGGGGATTGGTATCGCCCAACCCAAAGGGTTCCTTGCCCACTGCGTCTGGCGGCGTCGCCAGACGGTCACGAAGGCGATAAAGCTCGCACTGGCGGCCAAATCGCGGCGTGTCGCATGTGAGAACCTCGTTGACCTCATCGAAGTCACAAGACCACTTCCATGCGGGCGTAATAAAAAGATTTAATTTACCCGTGTATAAATCGTAATGCCCCGACCAAAACCCAGAACATGAAAGATCCTTGTCGTGGCCAAAACCGTCAGGATCACGGCAAACCGTACCACCCTTGTAGATGTTGGCTTCAACGGCTGTATCGGTGGCCGGCATCACGGCGATATCTTCAAGTTGCGATCGCGTGCTAAAAAGCTCAAGTCCAGTCAACATGTCGCTGCGAGGACCGCCAAGGCAGTCGCCAAAGTAACGCCCCTCGAAGGCGGGAACGATCCTGCGGCCAGCCATGGCATTTGGTGCCAGCTGCCAGCCTTTAACGAGCCTAAGGACCCCGGCGCGCGTTTGAACGCCCGAATCAAAAATTCCTTCAATAACCTCATCGCCAGGTACGCTGATTTCCACGACGGGATGCCTCATTGGCATGCCACCACCGGTCATTCGCGTTGAGGTCAAAAGGTAGCTGCCGTCTTCTTGACGGTCCACTTTATCGAAAATGATCGGGACGTATTCGCGGTTGTCAAAACCGCCATGATAGAGAATCAAATGAGCTTCAAAAGGACCGTTGTTTCCGCCTGGGATGACAAAAATACGGGCGAACATCGAACGTTCGCTCCCGGTGCTGTGTAAAGCACCGGTATAAACCAGCGGCTCCAGCGGCATTACCGTATCGAATCCTGCCAAACTAATTGCTGAAGGAAAGAAGGCCGCAAGAAACCATACCGAACACAGCCGGGAAATGACCTTGGCAATGGCGGGCATCACTCGCAAAGAAAAACCCCTCAACCGAGAACCACGTCCCGGATTTCTGGTAACTTGTCTTTCAAAATGGGAACGATGCCATTGAACAAGGTTATGTGGCTCGAAGGGCAGCCGGAACAACCGCCAAAAAGACGAATCGTAACGACTCCATCTTCCACGTCAACAAGCTCACACCCGCCCGAATGGAGTTCGAGTTGGGGGTTGATATCTTTTGCGATGATCTCTTTTATTTGATCAATCATATAGAAACCTTAATTTTTTTATCTTTTATATTAATTTTATATTACTTACAATAGCTGTTATAGAAGCTCGCCCCATAGCCAAAACTGCCTCTCGGGCATTGCCGGCGGTGTGTGGAGTACAAAGAACAGAGGGATGCTGAATAAGCTCGGTATTTTCAGTTGGTTCCACTTCAAATACATCTAAACCAGCTCCAGCCAGATGGCCTGAATTCAATGCCTCCAGAAGTTCCGATTCGACCACGATTCCTCCGCGGCAGGTGTTTAATAGCCAAGAACCCGCCTTCATCGACGCCAGAAACTCTCTATTCACCATCCTTGCCGTCAATTCGGTGAGGGGAACATGAAATGTCACGACGTCAGCCATTGCAACGGCAGACTCCAGATCCAATTGCCGGGCACCTATTTCGGTCAGAACGTCCGACTTGTCGAGGACGTCTACACCAAACACCTGACAATCAAAGGCCCGCATCAGCCTGGCGACACGGGAGCCAATGTGCCCGACGCCGACCACAGCAATAGTCTTGCCGGCCAAGGCGGTCCCGCCATTTTTCCACCAATGGCCTGCCCGCAACTGGCGGTCGCACGACGCGATGTTGTGAGTCAGGCACAGGATCAATCCAAGGGTATGTTCCGCCACGGCGAAGGCATTGCTGCCGGGCGTACCAAGCACCGTTATCCGGCCAAAGACCGCCGGATCAATGTTGTCCATTCCAACACCGTATTTGGCGAGGATACGAGGCGGACTCGCTTGCATCAAAACTGCAGCGGTAACTGGTTCGCGCCCGACGATGGCGCCATCGAAACCATTCAAAGCTGTTGCGACTTCGAGTGGAGTGGATTTTGAATTCAGGGGATGAAAAATAATTTCGACATCGGGCATGGCCGCTACGACTTCGGCGCACAGGATTTCATTTTTACAAAAACTGGATGCTGTGATGATGACTCGCGGCATAAAAGCGCGTGCCCCGCTTCCTAAGGGCCCGGCTTTAGGACGGAGACCGCCACGAGCAAGGCGAGAAAAAGAATAGAAAACCCAGCGTAAAGCCAAAAACGATTCCGGTTCTGTGCCCGGTCATCGCGCCCAAAGACGACATCGTCAATGATTTGTTTTATCGAAGCGGAGGGCATCGCCATTCCTTATAGAGCGCCCGACAAGCTGAGTAGCCTGTCGACCGTCAAACTGCCAAAGATCCCAAACAGGTAAAAACAAGAGTAATGAAAAAGTGGCATGACCAGGGCGCTATCGCCGGTCCGCCATAGGCGCCATGCATAACGGACAAATAACAAAGTCAGCAGCATGGATGGAACCAAGTAAACCATTCCGGCCGCGCCGTACCAATAAAGACTGCCGACCGCGGGAAGCAGAGTCAGCGTATAAAGCAGCATTTGCCAGCGAGTCGCTGCCTCGCCGCGGACGACTGGCATCATCGGAATATTGGCTGCCGCATAGTCGGATTTGTACTTGATGGCGAGCGCCCAAAAGTGGGGCGGGGTCCAAAGAAAAATGATTGCGAAGAGCGCCCAAGCGGGCCACGCCGAAACAAACCCAATGTCATTGGTGCATGCGGCCCAGCCAATGAGCGGGCCAACCGCACCGGCAGCCCCACCGATGACGATATTCTGAACCGTCCGCCGTTTCAAAAATGCCGTATAAACCAGCACGTAAAAAGCGTTCGCGGCAACCGCCGTCCAAGCGCTGACCGGACTGGCGAAAAGATCAAGGATCAACCAGCTAAACAAACCCAAGACGGTGGCAAACCAGAAGGCTTTTCCATTTGAAATACGACCACTTGGCAATGGGCGACCGCGGGTGCGGCCCATGTTCATATCGACGTCATGATCTAGCAGGTGATTGAAAACAGAAGCCGAAGCCGAAGCCAACCAGGTGCCGAGCAAGGCTGCCATTGCCACAGATAACGTTGCCCCGACGGTGTTGGTCCCGCGCATGACCGGCATCAGCATGGCCGGAACCGCAGTAACAACGACAAGCATCGAAATGGTCGGTTTGGTCAGTTGAAAATAGTCCCGCCAGGTGGCCGTGGAAATCCGAGTTTTGACCCCGGTGTCAGCAATGACGGAACTGGCTTGCACTGTATTTTCGATGGAGTCCAATGTTTACCCTCACTTGAGTCGCGCAGCGTGCATTAAAACGCCGTCACCCGGCTTATAGTCAAGCCGGGTGCGACAGACAAGAGAGGCTTTTCATGGGTTTACCAGCGCGGGGTCCAGCCAACCCAAATCGGGAAAAAAACACAAAGAAAGAAAAGGGCCGGAAAAAGAAACAAGATGGCGATCATGCTGATCCACCCGCCGGCTTCCAGCTTCACATCTTCTGGGTTGGGGACATGGACTTGCTTGTTGTTGCTCATCGGTAAACCTCTTTGATTACGGGTCTTTTTTATTGCCGACCAAACTTTCCCGAGTCAATGGCAAAAGGTGGCGGTAGATCGCCGCGTTACGAAGGACTGCCTTAACGTACCCCTTGGTTTCGCTATAGGGAATACTTTCAATAAAAAGGGCTTGGTCTTCGACCTCGCGGTGCTTGCGCCAACCGGTCACCGCGTATTCTCCGGCATTATATGCGGCAGCCATCAGTAAATCAGAGCCACCGAAACGCTGGTTCAAAATCTCAAGGTAGCGGGCTGAAAGGCGAATGCTGGTCTGCGGGTCCAAGAGCATGGTCTCAATGGTATCGTCACTGGCCGGGGCCTGATCTCCAAGCAAGCGGCGGGCCGTGGCCGGCGTCAGCTGCATGTATCCAAAAGCCCGGGCCGCGCTTTGGGCCTCTGCACGGAAACTGCTCTCCTGGCGCGCCAGGCCCAGCATCAAAGTGACCCGGTTGCCGGTATTTGCCACGCCCGAAAAAGTTTTGAGCATCGGAAACGGGAAAATTAGAAATATTTGTTCCGGATAGCGGGTCCAAAATCCATCCACCGTCGACGAAAGGGCCGAGGTCAATTCAATGGCCCGTCCATAATCCCCGGCTGAATAAGCAAGCCGGGATAAATATAAAAAAGCCTCGGGGTTTCGATCCGGACGTGAGGCCTTTGCCAATGCCTCTGCCGCATCGGCGACCGCTGCCCGTGCCCATCGTCCGCCTGACTTACCTTTCACGAGAATTTCCGCGAGCCGCCGTGAGGATTGCCAGGTTGCGCTGCCTTTCCCGATGTCGGCCTTCTCGGCAAGGCTGACGGCACCAAGACGGGTTCGTAATTTTTCAAGGTCACCAAAATTCTTCAACCAGGCGTCCTTGGCCAGCAGCCCTGCGGCTGGCGCAGCCACCACAGCATAATAACTGAGCGGCTGTTCCTGGAGCAAGGCGTGCATGTAAAAATCACTTTCGGTCTTTTGCCCCATCTGTTCAAAAACACGAGCCAACCAAAACAGGCTGAAGGCTCTCGCGGAATCGTCGGCCGCGTCACTAAGAATTTGTTCAAGGCGCTTGCGGGCGAGGGCCATTTGTCCAGCAGCAAAATCATAAAGAACCGATTGCAGCTGCAGGCGCCGAGACCATTCCTGGGTTATTGGCAGGGTTTGAAGTGCGTCCTCAGTCAAAAGAGCGGCCTGCGTCCATTCACGACGCTCGTAGGAAATCCTAAAAGCCCTGAAGTGCAAGACTTCACAACGCAGGTTGGCAAGATCACGACGGTAGTTTGGAGCAACAAAGGCAGGATCAGGAAAAGCCTTGTTGATGAGATTCAACGCCTCACGCGCCATTGTTTCTGCACCCGCAAGATCGTCGTTCAATGCACGTTGTCTTGCGGCCCAGATGGTGTCATCGATGCGTCGCAAGGTGAATGTCGCAGGATTGAGTCCCATTGCCTTGGCGGAAACGTTCCGGGCACGCCAGGCTGCGATCAAGTTCAGGTAATCGGGACCAAGGGTTTCGCGATCGCCAAGAGCGCGTCGCACCTTGATGAGCCGGCTGTTTAACTCAACGCGCAGACTTGCTGCTATAGCATCTTCTTCTTCATTGACATCACCTTCGTCCGTCGTGGCGATCGCTGCAGTCAAGGCCTCAACGGCACTGCCGTGATGCCCCTTGCAATCAGCTATCGTGCCGTCCCAGTAGCCTCTCCAGGGTTGCTTGAGGGGTTTGGCCCAATCATTCCAGGCTGCTGTTTGGTTGGGCAGTCGTGCGGCGCAGGCCTGGCGTAACATGCCGATCAGAAGTGGGTCTTCCGCATTATCGTCGCCATAAACGGGAGGGGTTGTCGGGGGCATGGCGGCGTCCAGAGCGCCAGACACCGCAATTTCATTGAAGGTAAACCGGTCTGAAGCCATCTGGTAAAGGCGGCGTGCCAGGTCGGTTTCGGTTAACAAATTCTGGGCTAATAAATATTGGCTTTCACGACCACCGCCAACAGACGCCAAGGCCTCTCGTGCCAGGATGACAACATCGGTTTCAGGCTTGGCGTGACGGGTCAGATGCCGGGCCCAATGATCGAAAACCATTTTCGCGATGCGCCCTTGCCCCGGGCTTGCCTGCAAGGCAGCACGCCACGACGTGGCAGACAGTGTGGCATTTCCGTCTATCTCCGCAATCTGCGCTCGCAAAACATGAAGGACCGGCGCAACCCGAATTTGATCCTCTTGACTGCCGGCAGCACCGGCTTCGATCGAGGAAAGCTGCCTTTTTAAATCAGCCACATAGGCTAAAGATTCCTGAGGCGAATCCAACACGTCGTCGTCGGCTGGATTTTTTTCGTCAATGACCAGCGGTCCGCTCATCAGGTCCAATGAAGCTGATTCAGGGGTATGGGCGCAGGACACAAGACTGGCAAGAGGAACAAAAGCCGAAAGGGCTACAAAAAACCAGTTAGGGATGGAGGCGAGCCCAATTCGCATGACGCGTTATTTGTCCTTTTGAATTTCTTCATTCACATTGGCCTCATGCGACGAAAGAGACAAGTCTTTTGCCAAAGAGAAAACCCGGGGTTTGCCTGCCACCAGAATCGCCACTTGAGCGCTTCCCTTTGGCCCACCCAAGACCATGCTCTGCACAAGAGCAGCGTCACGTCCCGTTGGAAGTGGCAATTTGAATGCCTCTCTCTGTCGGGATTCCAGATCGTAAACCTCCAGCGTGGCATCCGTAAAAAGGTATGCATGAGTGCCGCCCGTAGCATTCATCAGGTTGAGCTGGCGGTCTTTGGCAACCTTTAAAGTATCAAGGCTCTTTCCCGCCGAAGGGCCAGCGTCGGAAAACCGCGCCACTGAAGATCCCGTCCAGGAAAACAGGCTGGTTTGATCTCCCGTCATCCCGATGAGGGGCTGCGGAGCCAACCATGCCTGTTTTTCTTTCGAACCGGGCAAAAGTGAAAAAGTGCTGAGCGATTGCCCCCTTGCAAGCCAAAAGGACTTGAGGGCAGGGGACCAAAGCAGCCGGTCTGCCGACTTCATTGCAGATGGCAGGGCAATCACATGAAGCCTCTTGCCATAGCGGTCGAGCTGGATCAGGTCATCTGCTGTGGTCCAAACAATGTGGTCACCAAAACCAAAGATCCCGGTCGTCACGGGCTTAACTTGGGCTGGCAGCGGATAATGCAAAATCCGCCCGGAGTTTGGATCGACGTCAAAGATTCCATCGGTGGACGAAACCAGGAACGATCCGGTTCCCTGCTCAACGAGCATCCGGTGCAATCCCTCAATTTCCATACGGGCGGTCGCAACAGGTTGAATTGCAGGCCGATCGGGAGAGGTGGGCTTCGCCCTTTCCTTTTCCGTTTCCCCCCCTTTATCCATCAGGCGAAAACGCCGGACAGACTGATCGGCAAGCTGCCAACGCCACAGCGATGTCCGTCCAACAAACCAGACCTCTCCACCTCTGGAGCCACCCGGCGATTCATCTGAGCCTGGTCGCACCGCCAGATCGGTAAAGGGCTGGTCCGACGCCATCTGCTCGGCCTGGTATCGCGGCAAAAAGATTTCCGTCACGCCGCCAGCTTTAGCGCACGGAGAACGCCCGGCAAGGACGCCAAACAACAGGATAGTAAATTTCAGTTGGTTTGAAAGCATTCCACGATTCTAGATAGCGCGAGGCCATCCGGCAAGCCACTCGTCTTCAATTCGACGTCGGCCTGAGCACAAGCCGCCAGGGCGCCCTCAAATGTGGCGCGCGGCACACCCGGAACATAGCGGACAAAATTACGGATGACGGCCTGAGGCAGGCGAAGTCTGGCTGCCATTCCAGACACATCCAAGGCTCCGCGCCGGGCCATCTCGTCCTGAATGGCCAGACCATTGCGGCAGTGGCGGGCAAGAACTCCGATCACCGCCAGAACGCTCTCGCCGCGCGCCATCAGACTGTGAAGTAAAACCTCGACCTCGGCATGGCGGCGGTTGACCAACAATTCGTCCAGTCGGAAAACCTCGTCCTCGCGCAGCACCCCAAGCACGCTGGAAACTTCAGCCGTCCCAAGGTCGGCAGGCTTGCCTGCAACGGGAGGAAAAATAAATCCAAGGCGGTTGATCTCGTTTTCAATCACCACAACATCACGCCCGCAGCAGTTAAAAACCATCTGCTGGGCCTCGGCCGTAAGTTGCAACCGTGCACGCTGGGATGTGGTCTGGATGTACTGCATGAAATCCGCCTGGGACGACGGTTGTGCAACGTGGATCACCTGTCCGCCGAGGCGCACCACCTGGCGCTGCACTTCGACTGGTAAAACCGCCTTTTCAAACGTCATGATCAGGCGATTCGACCATCGATTCGACAAGGGGGACGGGAGGGCCGCCATCACCTTGCCGGCATCGGATTTTTTTTCGGCGCGTCTCACGACCACCAACTGGGTTTCTTCGAACAGGCTCTGGCTCAGGATAAGGTCCAGCAACCCGTCCTTTGCGAGCTCGGCGGCATCGACGGAATTGATCACGGCAATTTCTGACGGTTCTAATGCTTCTGGTGCTTCTGACGACCCAGCCTGAGAGAGACGGCGCTGCCAGGCTTCACGCAACGCCTGGAGGGATTTGCCAAGGAAAAAATCCGAGTCTCCATGCAATACAATCAAATCCGGCCAAGGTGATCCAGCAAGATCTCGCAAGAGCGTGCCGAATTGCTGGCGAAAGCTCTGGTATGCAGGGGCTGCCGCGAACTTGGATGTGGATGCTGATTTGGTGTTTTGCTTGCTACTCATGGCTGACAATGTGCAGGGTTGCGCGTCAGGAATCGAGCGAAATCCGGATACCCCAAGATTTTTCCAAAGCTTCGATTTCCTTGTGAGCCTTGTGAAGGTCCAATGCCGATGAAGATTTACTGAATGTAATTACAGATACTTGAAGTCTGTCGCCCCGACGCCTGATCACCACATCTCGAACTCTACGGCGTTTGGTCCGGTTGAGGGTAGAAGCCAGGCGTAGGATGCCCGCCAAAATTCGCATGGCCGCCCACTCGTCTGCGGCAAGGTCAGGCCCCAACTGAGGGTCGATGGCGACCGGGGGGACCGACTTGCGGTGAAACCTGACGATCAATCCCATGAAAATCCGCTCGTCCTGGGTAAATCCGGGCAGATGGCTGTTTGCAATCAGATAGTGGGCATGGCGATGGTGGGCCTGCCGGCTGATGAATCTGCCGCAATCGTGAATTTGCGTGGCGGCTTCCAAAAGACGACGCAAATGTTTGCGGTCTTCGATGCTGACGTGGGCAAAAATCCACGAGGAAATCTGGTCGAAAACCCGCAGCGCAAGACGAACCGTATGGGCCGAAGTCGGGCGGTCCACCTGAAATTTAGCCACAAAGGAACGAATGCTCTCCTCGCGAACGTCGATGCGATCAATCTGGCGGTCTGGCTCCAAACGCTGCCAAGTGTCGATCACCGCCCCTTCCCTGAGTCCGTACGAAGAAAAAACCCACTGGCTGACACCAAGTTCGCGGGTCACTGAACTGAGCACTTCAGCGCCGGCCAAAATGATCTCGCTGCGCCCGGAATCCAGTCCTGTTTTCGCCCTGATTGCGACAGGATCCCGTAACCCATTCAAGGCATCTGTGATTGCGAACAGGTCCCCCGCCTTGAGCACCAAACCATTAGCATCGTTGCCAGGGCGAACCCGCATTGTTTGCGGGTTGATCGATGCCAGTGCCTTGGCGGTGCCTGATGAAGCCACGGCAACTTGAAAGCGTTGCTCGCGTGTGGCTTCGACCATCGGTTCCAACCTGGCGGCGATTGCCTCTCGAAGACTGGCCAACCTCCGCGCATCCGCCTTTTCCATCATCCCGTATTCGACGCTAAGGTTGACCGCACCAAGCTTCAGGGAAGACACATGATTGATCTTGTGCCCACGTCCGAAAAGGATTTCTGTGCTGCCTCCTCCGATATCAAGGGCCAGGACAGACTTGTCTCCAAGCGCCAGCCCCTGCCTCATCCCGAGGAATACGAGACGCCCCTCTTCATCGCCGTCAACAACTTCAATCCGGATGCGAGTTGCCTTGAAAACGGCCTCGATCAACTTTTGATGGTTATGGGCCTCTCGCACGGCATGGGTTGCGATCGCTCGGATGTGACAAGGCCATGCAGAACAGATCTCC
>Ga0209190_1000627_pt1 | contig 25563 bp, 20 predicted proteins | sample M_140205_XF_Meta_FD_187315 | JGI IMG/M metagenome (GOLD analysis project Ga0209190, IMG submission 187315) | Freshwater microbial communities from Lake Montjoie, Canada to study carbon cycling - M_140205_XF_MetaG (SPAdes) (version 2) | ecosystem: Environmental > Aquatic > Freshwater > Lake... | reverse complement strand
GGAACAGCAATTACGGAAAGACGATCAACCTCGGCAACATTGGCGCGCTGCTGACGAGCACCTACGGAACCGACTGGAGCAATCCCAGCGGAAGTCTTTTCGTCGGAGCTGCCGGACAGAACGGTTCCGTCGCGGCTGTTAGTACCAGCGTCACGAGCGGTGACTATGCCCGTACCTTGTATGTCACCCAACCTCGAAACAGCCAAGGGAGCCCTGGCTCCAACAATTCTACATTCATCACCGTAGCTACCAGTCAGACCGCAGTCGCAGGCAGCATCTCTGGAGCCAATAGCCCCGCGGGGGATCTTTCGTCCACGCCCAGCACGCTCTCGAGCAGCAGCACCGGCCCCGGTGTGCAGCTAGCGAATCAAAACGCAATCAGCTCTCAGAACATCACGGCTACCGCCTATGGTGCGATCCCCAACGGCCTCATGGGTCAAGTCTCCTCCAATACCTACTCCTACGGCAGCGTCAGTGATGTGGTGGTTGGCTTGGACTTGTGGCGGGTGTCTCCGAATACGAATGGTGCGACTGCTTGGCAGAACACAAACAGCATTCCCAGCAAGTTCGGAGGCGGAGTAAACCAGTATGGATGGTACCTCGGCACCATTACCATCAGTGCCAATGGCGATGTAAATTTTGTCGCAGTCTCCGATCCTGTCACACCGACCCCGACCCCGACACCAACGCCCACGCCGAGCCCGACGCCTGAGAATCCCACCCCTACGCCTACACCTACACCAACCCCCACACCTACGCCCACCCCTACGCCTACGCCCACCCCTACGCCTACGCCGACACCAAGCCCAACGCCCGCTCTCTCCTCGTATGAATCTTGGCTCACGAATTATTCCAGCTTGATCGGTGCAAGCACAAATGGCACCGCTGATCCGGATGGCGATGGCTTCATCAACGACTTGGAATACTACTTTGACGGCAACCCAACTCAGGGCTCGCCGGCACTGCTCACCGCAGTTGCCAGCGGATCGCAGGTAGTCTTCAGTTTCATCGGCAGCACCAACACAAACGCGGTTAATCCCGGTGCCATCAGTTATGTCGTCCAATCCTCAGCCAATCTCTCGGGTGCATGGACGAATAACACTAACGCCACCTTGGCAATCTCAGTCTCAACCAACCAGAATGGCGTCTTGCTCTCCAACCAATACAAGCGCAAGCAGTTCCTAACGCCTGCATCTGATAGCGGCACCAAATATTTCTACCGCATCCGAGCGACGAGTGCTCAGTAATATGCCTGTCTCCTAGCTGTGAAGCGCTTCTTTTGGCCTGCGGTCTTGGTCGCCGTCGCCCTAATTCTAGGGCTGGGTGCCGTTCTTTGGCCAGAGGCACAACAGCAAGTTTTTTCTGTCGGATCCGCTGCGCCCGGTGCCGCGCGGCGCGCAGAGGCTCAAGCCTCCTCGAGCGTGGCCGATGCATTTGCTTCTGACATCTCTTCCGCCCCAGCGAGTCCTGCCGGCCTTCATGCTCCAACTCGGTCTTCTGTGCATGGAGATCTTTCCAGTGTGATGGGAGGTGCTGCCCATGCTCCTGCGGTTGGGGACGAGACTGCTTCATCGCGGCAGGAAGTAATACCCAAGGCGATTTCTAACCTTCCGGCTGACAGTTCCGCTCGGCAGAGCAGGGGTTCGACTTCGGCTACCGCAGATTCATCGGGCAGTGTGTCGTCCCCGCCTGCGGTTGCCGTTTACTCCGATCCGTCTCCCGCCGTTGTACCCGGGGCCGAGGATCCCGAAATATCTGTCGTGGTGCCGGCCGGTGCCCGTGCTCCCATTGTGTTTTACGATAACCTCAGCCGCCCGGCCCCGCAAAAAGTTGCGCTTGATCGTATCGCTACCGAGTTTCAGGAGGCCGTCTCGGCTTCCCCGCCGCCAGGAATGACTCAGGAAGCCTATTGGGATGAGGTGCGCAAGTGGGCCGATCTCCGATACCAGGCCCTCTATGGGTTTGATGCCTACAATCAGCTCACCATGCATGCGGCTCGCGAAGCACTCGCGGAAAAAGAACTCTTGAAGCAGCGGTTCGGGACACCATGACATCCTCATTCCGCCGACCATTGATGGCGGCGGCCAGTGGAGGAATTCTGATACTTTTGTCGATCTACGTTCTGATCGGCACGCCTTTGGCGCCATTTCATGGAGATGAGTCGATGCATGTCTGGAGCAGCGAAGACTCAGATATGTTGACCGGTCTCGGGCCATGGAGTCTCACCGTCAGCCCTCCTTATGTGGTGGATTCGCCGCAGCATTTTCGATTAGCCACCGGCAGCATTTATAAGCACTGGCTGGGCCTCATCCGTCGTCTCGCCGGGCTCGGACAGGATGTGCTGCCACCAGCGCCAGGGTGGGACTGGGCCTCAGATTACAAAACCAATGAAGCCATGGGGCATGTGCCGCGACCTGAACTGCTCGCGGTGGCCCGGTTGTCTGCTGTGCTGTTGTCAGCGCTGGCTATTTGGCCCGCGAGTCTGATCGGTCGCGCGGTGGCTGGTCGTCCGGGGGCTTTGCTCTACCCGATGTTTCTTTTCCTAAACTCTGCCGTGCTGCTCAACGGACGCCGCGCCATGCAGGAAAGCGCGCTTCTGCTCTTCGGCTTGCTCGCTATCTGGGCTGCATTTCATCTCGCGGGCTGTCTCTCCACTAAACAGAGGCATCAAGCCGTCTCCTGGATGTTTTTCTCTGCAGCGACAGGGCTGGCCCTCGCGGCCAAACATTCCGGAGTCATCTTCGCGGCGGGTGCTTTCGCGGTGGTGATCGTGGCCAGCCTCCGCATGGGGGGAATCGCTGCCCTGCGCGGGAATGTCCGCGCTTTGGTCCTCTCGGCTGCTGCCGGAATGATGGTTTTCTTTCTCCTCTCTCCGGCCTTGTGGAATCGGCCGTGGGAAAGAGTTGTTGATGTGGTGTCGGTGCGGACGCAGCTGCTCGAAGCATGCAGCGATCCGGAAGATTCGGCGTTGCCGCAAAGGATTCAGCGTGTGCTGACCATGCCGTTTCTCGAACCTACCCAATATTTCGAGTTGTTGAGCTGGCGGGATACGCCGGGAATCGCGGAAAGCATCCGCTCCTACGAGGCATCGGGACTGGCGGGGCTGCCTCGCCGTGGATTGGTCGGATGGGCTTTGACCGCATGTGTTGCCGCTGGAGTCGTCTTCAGTTTGCGATCTAGCGAAGGCGATTCCGCAACCGAGGCCCGATACTGGGGTGCTTTGGCTTGGTGGGTGGTGAGCTGGCTCTTTCTTCTGGCCAATCCTTTGCCGGTGCAGCGCTATTATCTGCCTCTCATTGCATCCTCTGCGCTGCTTGCCGTTCTCGGGGTTGTTGGTTGCCTGCAGCTTGCCACCACCATGTTCTGTTCCTCTTCGGCTTCGCGCCGCCCCGAACAGATCCGATCGTGATTCGGAGTTTGGCCGGGCCGTCTTATTCGGCTGGCGGGCTGGCACTCGGCGATGGTTCGGCTTGCGCTGACGTCTCGGCAGTCTGCGCCGCGGCCTTCGCGGCCGATTCGATGGCAAAGCGGGCGGCTTCCTGCTTTGCTGCAATCAGGATGGCCGGTGGCAGCACCGTTTCCAATTCCTGGAGCCTTTTCAACGCGGTAATCTCATTCTGGTTGGCCGAGATAATTAGCCACTTGGTTGCTTCCGCCAGATGGGGACTTTGCGGTGAAGCAACACCGAGAATAAAAGCAAGATTGGCTTGGGCTTTGGCGTTGTTTTGCAGAGCCGCCTTCCTGAACCAGTCTTCCGCTATTTTTTTATCCTTGTGCTGCAAATCCGGACCGAAGCCTTTTTCGCAAATGAGCCCGAGGTTGTTTTGTGCGGCGGCATCGCCTGCTTTGGCCGCGGCTAGCAAGTAAGGCCAAGCTGTTTCCCAGTCGCTCGTCTGGAGTGCGTCTCCAGAGTAGTAGATAAAGCCCAGGTAGGCTTGGGCCTCGATCATCCCATGATCGGCGGCTTCTTTGAGCAATTTCATGCTCTCCTCGTTGGATCGATCTATAGATTTTCCCTCCCGCAAAAGCACACCAAGGTTGAATTTCGAACGGATGGACCCCGCCTCCGCTCCCCTCCGGAACCACTTCTCCGCCGTGCGCTCGTTCAGCGGCACGCCATTGCCGCGATAGTAGATGACCCCCATATTTTCGATGGCCTCGGGAAAACCGGCCTCGGCCGCCTTGGTCACAAATGTGGCTCCCGCCTTGGGATCTTTTTCCACGCCCTCCCCGCGGTAATAAGCCCTGCCGAGTTGAAACATGGCCTGAGCATCGCCGGATTTTGCCAATGCTTTGAGCGATGCGATATCGATGGTCGAACCCGCGGCGAATGCGCCGGCCGTCACCAGCCAGAAAAGAAGTGTGATAGTTCTCATGGGGCCATCTTAACAATTCACCGGGCCAAGTCGGTGTGATTTTTTTGTCACATCCCGCTCCATTTCCGGTAGAGAAACCAGTGGGCCCCGGAAACGGGGGCAGCATGAAAAGTGGAGTTGAGTAGATAGCTTGAGCCGTTGACCTCCAGCGACTTCTTGGGTTCGGGAGCAGGGTCTTCCTGGGAATGGGTCACGACCCACTCCGGCACGATGGAGGGCTGGATCCATCCGGGAAGATAGCGGATTGTGCCCAGCTTGGGATCCCGTGCCCGATAGAACTCCATAACCAGCCCGAGCATAAGCTCGTGCTCGGAGATCACCGTCTGGCTGCCGGGTGGCGCGCTTGCGATTCTGGCGAGAACATTGCGGCAGGAGCCACGCCCCAACGTGACCAAGGCTGCCATCCGCGGCACTTGGGTGCCAAGGAGCGCGAGCATCACGCCACCGACCAAGATTTTTCCCGCGATACCGCTCCCGGCGAGCCTCGCGAAAAGGGCCCCGATCAGCATCAGTGCGAAGGGGAGGCAGACCAGAAAATAGCGGAAGCACAAAAAATTGTCTTTCGCAGCCAACAGCCCGGCGAAAGGAAAAATGGCGAGGACCAAAATGAAGAAAATGCGGATGTGCGGGATGGCGAAATTTCCCCAGCGCAGACCGGCCAGCAGGGAGACCGTACCGAGCAGGGGTCCCGAGAGAAGCCAGACACCGCGAACGGGCAACCCGAAGCCGTAGCCAAAAAAATCCGCGGCGATGGACCAGCCACTTTGGATTGGTCCACCCGCCACCATCATCGGGCGAAGAAAGTAGAGGTAATACGCGGCCGTGGCGATGGCTGGGAGCATAAACCATGCAATCGTGGCCGAGATGACTTGCCGCCATGGTTGACGCTCTGCCATTCGGCAGAAGACAAACCACCCGCCGAGTGCAGCCAATGGATACACGGCCGTGGCGTGGGCCAGCACGGCGGTGATCGAAACAATCCAGAAAAGGATCACCCAACCTGCCGATGCCTTTCCGTCAGTGCGAAAGATGATCCAGCAGGCACCCAAGGAGCAGGCAAGAGCTGGTGCATAGCCCCGCGCCTCCGAGCCGTAGAGGATCCACGCATAGGATCCCGCGCCCAAAGCCAAGGTAAACAATCGGCCCTCGGGGTTGAGCTTGGCGGTGGTGACATAGAGCAGTACGAGGGACAAGGAGCCCGAAAAAATCGCCAGGGTGCGGTAGGTGAGAGCCATCCGTTCCGGACCGAGAAGAAACAGCCACAGCGTGTTGATTGGATGGTTGTTGTCGTGTCGATAAATCCTCAGCAGGTCCAAGGGCGAAGCGGCCTCTTTGGCCCATTGGAGCGAAAGAATTTCGTCCAGCCAAAGTTCTCCCATGGCAGCGAGGGCAAGGACCGCCGTGGCGGCTAGAATGATCGCCGCTGCGATGAGCCCCGTCTGTTTTCCGCTCAGGTCATTCATGCTGAACTCTTGCCTCAGGAGTTGCTTTTAGCCTCTGCAGAGCTTGCTGCACTCTCTCGTCCGTTGGACGCAATTGTGCCGCGCGGCCGAACATCTCCCGCGCCCGCTCTTTTTTACCGCTTTCCTCGTAGTAAATGCCCCGATAGTAGAATGACTCGAATTCGGACTGCTCCGGAAGAACTGCAAAAATTCGCACCGATGCCGTGTCGAGTCCCGCGCCGGTTGGAATCGGATAGGCGAAGGGTCTGAGCCATGGCGGGCAGTCATCGCCCTCGACGATGGCTTTGAAGAAAGGTGTCCCCGCTGATTTCGTGCCGCGTGCTTCAGCCAAGAGCCGCGCGTAGGCTTCGGCGAAATTATCCCATGACGGAACAACGATATGGGTGACCCCGGCAGCCTGTAATTTGCCCAGGGCCTCCTGGTCGGTGGTCGCCGAAAATATTTCGGCCGCCTTTTTCAAGCCGGCCACATTTTCCCAATACAGCGTCCCTATCGTATGGAGTCCGGCGTGATAGGACATCTCCGTCGACACGTTCGGTCCGGCCAGGACAACAGGTATACGGTCGGGGCTTGATTGGATCAGGCGCAGCGCAATGTCGCGCACCAGCAGATTGCCCGCCACCTCGTTGACTATGGGATGGCCCGAGGCTGTCTTGCTTGTCATCCGGTGCAAAACAGTGGGAAGCATGGGAACAAAGAAGGCGATGCAGGCTGTAGCGAGAAGAGTCCTTAGAGCATACAATAATGCTCCGGTAGCCTTTCCATTCTGCCGAATGGCAATCATCACAGTCAGGGCGCATACAGCCCACATGGCGAAGCAGGTCGAATTCCAGCGCGCCTGCCAAACAGCCATCGATTGCAGCAGGATCGTGGCCGGAGCCAGAAGGAGAAGACCGCTCCGGCCGAAAGCCCCCAGCTTTTTGGTGAGCAAAAGAGCCGTGATCAGTCCTCCCACGGCCAAGGGCCAAGGATAAAAGGCCAACCATGACCAAGAGCCTCCGTTGGCCTTCATGAGCGCGGGCATGCTGAGGAACTCGTAGATGTATTGCTGGTGGAGCGAAAAAAGGAATTTATCGCGCACCCAAAAAAAGCGGTCAGGTGCAAAAAGGATGAGCCCGAGAGGGAGTGCCAAGGCGATCAGCGCGCTTGTGATCAAGCCGAGTTGTCGCCACCCCCTGATGCCCTGCTTTCCTCGCAATTGCTCGAGCAACGTTGTCAGCAAAAAAGATCCGGCGATCCAGGCCCCCGCGTAAAAGGGGTGATTAACCTCCAACCGCCAGCCCATTTGGTGCGGGAAATACTCAAGCAAGTAGAAAAAAATACACCCGGCTGCTCCCGCTGTTCCCCACTTCAACCACAAAGAGGGCTGCAAAGCATCACCCTTTCCTGAGCGTATGGCGTCGATTCCCGCCAAGAGCCCTCCCAATGAGAGTCCGGCCAAAATGGGCAAGGCTGTCGCGGCACTGATCCAGAGGGCCACGCTGCCGAGAAGGCCCGAGGCGATGAACCAGTTGGTGGCCTTTCCGCTGTCCTCGGCAAGCCGCACTAGTCTGCTGGCTTTGTTTCTTCCGGTTGAGACGCACCCGCCGCCCGCAGCTAAAATGCATATCGCACAGCCCGCGATGAAGGAGTTAACGATGCCATGGTGGTCGGCATCCCCTCCGAGAAAACACCCGACTAGCGGTTGCGAAGAGAGAAAAACCACCGCAAAAAAAAGCGCATTGAGCCAACCAAAACGGCGCCCGATGAGGATCGAAAGGCCTCCCAGTAATAGCGTTAAAAGGAAGGGTCCTGCCGCGAGGGTGGCATCGGCCACGAAGAAATCCGCAGGCTGCCCGGTGCCCCATGAGCGGATCCAAGCCAGCAGCGCGAGCACCCACATGAGGAATGAACTCCAGTGCACTTCTCGTCCATCGGGTGCGTTATCGAGGTTGGTATGCCGCACCCTCCAAGCCGAATCACGCAGCATCTGCCTGGTATGGATGACCCACCAGCGCGCATCCGTATTGGAGAAGGGCAACACAAGTGTTTCCTCGTGTGCGCCCGGCGATAATTTGACCGTGCCGGCTGGCGTGTCACTGAACGAGAGTGCCGATAACTCTGCGGTTTGGGACACGGTTATTCCCACATCGCAAAAAACAAGGGCGATGTTGGCAAGAAGACATGCCAAGAGAATAGCCCAAGCCACCTTAGAGCGTGGTGGGATTCGTGGCATCATGGCGAACCGCCCGGCAAGGGCTGTGCGAGGCGCTACGGCTTTTTCTCCAAGGACTCGACGGCCAGTTCGTTGACCGAGACCGGGCTGCGTTCGAGGAGAGCGGCGACATAGGCATCGCGGTTGAGGGCGGCCCGCTGGTTGCGCAGGGCAGCGATCAATTCAGGGCGCACTTCCGCCAGCGAGGCCGTACCTTCTTCCTTCACCTCGTCGACCCGGATGAGGTGATAGCCGGAAGCATCCTCGATCGGCGTGGAGATCTGTCCCTTCGAGAGCGAGGAGATCGCCTTGCGGATCTCCGGCGCGATATTTTTGACCGGCAACGTCCCCAGCTTGCCACCCTCCGCAGCTGAGGCGGTATCTTCACTCTGCTCTTTGGCCAAGGTTGCGAATTTACCGGGCTCCTTCTTGAGTTGCGCGGAGAGCTCATCCGCCTTTTTACGCGCGGCTTCCTTGTTGGTTTGGCTGGAGAGAAATATTTGTGACAGCTCGTACCGCTGCGGCAGTTTAAGGCGGTCCTTCTCGGCTTCGTAAGCACGCTGAACTTCTTCGTCGGACGGATAGCTGTCGGGAACTTTGGCGACCTCGACCAAGTAGCTTTCGATCAGATACTGCTTCTGCACACGGGCCAGCGCCTCGATGGTCTGCGGTTTTTTATCCCAGCCAGCGGTCGCCGCATCTTCCAGGATCGCCTGTCGGACGAGGATGGATCTGACGAAGCGGGTCAGCTCCTCCTTGTTTGCCCATAGGGCTTTGCTCTCTGCCGGTAAGAGGGTGGCGAGATACGGCTGGATTTCGGAGGCCTTCACTTCACGGGATCCGACTTTGGCGATGATGGTGTCGTTCGCTTGGGAGAGGGAGTTGGTGCCAAGGATGGCCATGGCGAGGGTCAGGGCAGGCAGCATGATGGTCAGACGTTTCATTGGTGGTTGGCTGGGGCTGGAACAACGGGCGCGGGTGCGTCGGCCGGTCGGATGGTCGCCGCGCGGATCCTCGTTTCAAGATCTTGCATGATGGTCTGCAACTTGCCCCGGTTTACGCTGATGAAGGGTTCGCGCGCGAGGATCGCCGAGCCGAGGCTGCTGCGTTTGTAGCGGTCGAGAATCTCATCGGCGATAGTCTTCATCTCCACATTTTTGATCTGTTGCTCGGCCACGGCACGTTCGAGAACGGTGATCCGGGCCTTGGCCTGCAGCAGTTCCTGTCCCGTCTTGTGGGCCTTGAGGGTGAGCGCAGCGAAGTCCTTTTCCCACTTGGCTATCTTGGCATCGAGGGTGATGATTTTTTCCTCACGCTGGGCCAGAGCAGCCCGCAGCTCGCCGGCCTGATTGGCTGCGCTGTTGCGCTCCTCCACGAGAGTCGCTTGCAGTTCGGTCAGTGCCTTTTTTGCTTTGTCCGATTCCATCTGGCTCTGGACCGATGCCGCTTCCATCTCCGCCGTTTTGGCCTGGGCCTCGCGCAGCTGAAGCATCGTGTTGCGGAGAGCTTCACGGAATTTTGCCGTGGGATCTTCCTCCTCTGAGCGTGCCAAAAAGGATGTCGCACCGAGCAGGAGCAACGCGAGGTAATGGGTGGAGAGTCGTCTCATTCGATCTATCGTTAGAATTTTGCCCCCAGATCAAACTGGAAGATATTCATATCAAACTGGGGTCCGGCGATGCTTTCAGCCCCAAACCAGCGCATTCCCAAATACACATTGGGGGAGAGAGCCATCCGTCCGGCGACTGTGAAGCCCTTCATGTTTGATCCGCCCAGCCCGAACTCCGAGTCGTTGAGCCCGTCAACCACGGCATCCGAGCCGATCCAGCGGTAGCCGAAGGCGACTTGCCAGTCCCACAGCTTCTCAAGTTTGGCGCGCCCGACCTCTAGGTTGATGAGCCAGCCGGTATCATTGCCTTCGAATGCGCCATATTCTGCGGTGTCCAAGTTGGTGTCGTTGGCATTGACCTCCCCGCGGTTATTGACGGCAAACTCGTTGATCTTATTGCTGTCGAAGGCCAGATTTTTCACGAATTCCCCCACAAGCGATACCCTGATGGGCTCGAAGCCATCATAATCAAGCCTGCCCGTGATGGCCGCGACTTGGTAGGGAGTGGCCAGGCCGTAGTACTGCCACTGGTTGATCGCTCCGTAGTCGTTGGAAGCATCCGGAACGATGCTGCGGAGAGGTCGGTAGGTGTTGCCTTTCTGCGCGAAGGACGGCCGGCTGTTGTCCGTGTCGCCCGCATCGCTTTGCGACAGGGGAGTGTAGGGCGAGGAGAGTTGGCCTTCGATGTTGTAGAAGTAGTAATAGGCCGAGGCGATCTGGGCGCTCCAATTCTCGGTCAAATTGATTTTCGTGCCGCCTTGGATCGCCAACAGATATTTGTCGTAGCTCTCGTATTGCTCCGGTCCGCTGGTCGAAGAGAAGTTCATGGCGCTGTTGAAGACCGGAAACGCGCCGGCTACCAAGGATGGCATGAGCACGTTTTGGTAGTTGTATCCGACCTTCAGTGCGATGCCATCGAAGCCAAGATCCTCGTCATAAATCAGCGGGGTCGAGAAGAAGGGATTGTCAAACCGCCCGGTCCAGGCGGTCAGCGACGCGCTGTCTTCTCCTCCGCCCAAGTCGTAGCGAATATAGGCCCGGTCCAGCCAGATGGCATACTTGCTAAAGTCGCCGCCTTGGCCGCTTGACGGAAGACCCAGTGACTGGTTGGCGCTGACCGGACTGCTGCTGTCTCCGGTGGCGAGGCGCAGGCCCACGCTGAAATTGTCGTCCAGATTAAGCCCGAAGCCGAATCGGGCGAGCAGGCGGGTGCGGTTTCGGTTCTCCCCAGCATTCCATTGGGGGGAGAACTGGTTTCCTGTCACGTCGAATGGTGATCCGGTGTTGATCGCATTGAAGTTCGGAAAGGAGCCAGTGGTGTCGTTGTTGGTCGGGTAGAGGACCGCCTCGAATCTCATGCGGATTTCGCCCTCCGGCTTGAGTCTAGAAAGCGTCTCCAGCAGGCCGGGCGGGATTTTATCAGTGGCCGCCACAGCATGACCTCCTCCGATGCCTTCCGCTGCCAGCTTGCGTCTGATCTCCTCCGTGATCTGGTCACGGACGGGTGCCGGGATATAGCTCACACTCATCGCCTCGCGCGATGCCTCGAGCGGACTTTGCGTGGATTGATCTTGCACTGCTTTTTCTCCCACGGTCTCCACGGCCGCAATCTTGGCGATGGCAAACATATCGGACTCGGTTTGGACTTTCTGTGTTTCTGCCTCGGCTTGAGCCTGGAGAACCATGTTCTTGGCGTCATCCGCCGTAAGCACGCCGCGTTCAACCAGCTTATTGATCAGATTGATCACCACGTTGCCGGTCGGAGTTGTTTCGATTGCGGCGGTGCCGGGCTTTTGTCCTGCTGCGTCGGCAGTCGGCGCAGCCATTTCGCCTACTCCATCGTTGGCGAGGCGGTCGAACTCTTTGTCCGCAGCGAGCGGTGCAGCGCTGGGAGTCGCGGGTGCGTTGGTTGCGGCAGCGGACTGCGGGGTTTGGGCTGCTGCCTGTGGCTTGCCTTCTTCCACCGTTTCCGCGCTCGGGCGCAGTTGCGGTTGCACCGGCTTGGTCAGCTTTTTAGGTTTTTGTGCGTTCGCGTGGGCAGGATCCGCCTCAGATGTTGAGCTGGCCTGAGGCTGATCAGCGGCAGCCAACAGGGTGGAGGAGCCAAAGTCTCCGGGGGTGAGGGTCGAGGAACTCGATGATGAGGACGATGCGGCAGATGCCAGCATCGAGGGTGCCGCCTCGTGCGTGATCATTTGAGCACGCAAGCCTCCAACCCCGCTTAGCAGCAGAGCAGCGGTTAGAAATAAATGCCGAGTCGGGTTCATGGACGGGATGCGTTGATCCTCATGACGATGGGCATCGGCATGCCCTCGGGTGGTGGATCCGAGAACTGGAGTCCCGAAAGAATCTCCATCTCCAGAGCCCTGTCCACTTTGGGATCACCTGAGGAGCCCTCCAGGGTTGCCTTCGTCACGCGGCCAGTCGAATCCAACCAGATTCGCGCCTTCAGATCAAGGCGGGCCGAGCGTGTGACTTTATTGTTACGCATGGCGGCGGCCACGGCATTTTGGACGCGCCCGGCATACCAACCGAAGCGCGATGATCCGGCCCCGCCTTTGCCTCGTCCCCCAATCATACCGCCGCCCCCGCGACCGCTAAGTCCGAAGCCATCCGAACCGTCGCCTTGAATATTGGACCCCATCGGGGCGGGGTCATCCGGAGCCGCTTTCTGCTCTGGTGGTGATTCCGGAGCGGCTTCCTCAACGAATTTCGGTGCGTCGGGAGGTGGTGGCGCCTTGTCGGGCGGAGGCGGCGGCGGCGGCGGCAGCTTGGGAGGTGGTGGAAGCACCGGCATCACGTTGACAACCGACGTCTTTTTCTTCGGCTTTGCTGGTCCCCCGCCGAGCAAAGCATACAGCCCACCACCGAGAAGAAGCAGGCCGACGATCGACAGAACGATCAGCCAAGTGGCCCGACCGCTGCGTCCGGTTTCTGGAGAATCGCTCGATGGGGGATGATCCGCCATGGATTATTTGTCGGGGCCCACCGTGGCCAAGCCGACCTGCTTGATCCCCAGACGGCCGCAAACATCGAGCACATTCATGATGCCCTCATACTGGGTTTGCCGGTCGCCCCTGACTACGACCGGAAACTCCGGCACCTTGGCCTTGTGCTCCTTCAGGCGCGCCTCCAGTTCGGCGAGCGTGACGGGGACCGTATCCAAAGCAATCTTGCCCTGATTGTTGACCGTGATGGCGCGGCTCTTCGGTCCGCTGAGGTCGGCCGGCTTGCTGGATGACTTGGGCAGATCGACCTTCATCCCCTGCACGCCTGCCGTGGTCATGATAATGAAGATGAGCAGCAGCACGAGGTAGAGGTCCACCATCGGCGTGACGTTGATATCGTCGTAGCTCTTTTCGTCGCCGGCATCCATGGTCAAGTGAGGTTGGCTGCTGTGGCGCTCGGCTCGTCATTCGCTGGATTGTATCGTGGAGGAAGGCCTTCGCCGGGCGGAGGGTAAGCCTCCGCGATCTTCGTCACGAACTCATCGATAAAGACCTGCATCAAGCCGATGACATCTTTGATGCTCGTGCTGAGGAAGCTGTACATGAAGAGCGCGGGAATCGCTACGAGCAAGCCCACGGTGGTGGCGAGAAGGGCGCTGGCGATACCCGGGGCAATCGAGTTCACATCCACTTCGCCCGATCGGGCGATGACGGCAAAGGTGATCATCACGCCGACCACGGTGCCGAGCAGTCCCACATACGGGCCGCCAGCAATGCTGATTGTGAGATAAACCAAGCCCTTGTTGAGGCGGTGCCGCTCTCTCACCATGCCTGCATCCAGCGCGGCCCGGATCGCTTGGATCGAACGCACGGAGAGTCCCTGGTGGCGTTCCGGCGAGGTGATGCGGTGCCGGATTTCTTTGATGCCAAGATGGTAGAGGTGATAGATCGGCGAGTTGAGCATCGCGCGGATTTTTGCCGTCTCCCTCGTCTTCCCCTTGGCCTGCAGTGCCTCCATGCGAAGGTTCGTCAGCGAGTCCGGCTCATCGGCGTCGAGAACCGTCAGATCCGCCGAGACCTCCCCCCATTGCTTGAGAAACTCGTTGTCTCCCTTGATCAAAGAGCGCAGGCGGATGAACTTCGCGATTGCGACGGACCATCCGGCGATCATCATGATCGCGCAGATGACGATGGCGATCCATCCGTCGAACATCATGTTGCTCGCGATGTCTCCGAAGAGGCTGAGGTGAGCGAGCATCCCCTCGTGTCCGCCCCCGTCGCCTCCTTCCGTTTCTGCGGCTTTGATCAGGTTGCCGGCGAGTTCTGTCCCCGACTGGGTTATATAAAGCAGCCGGAGGGTGGCCGGGCTCAGGGCGGCAGCATGCATTTGAAACTCGTCAAATTCACCGACTAGCCGCTGCTCCGTGGTCTGCGAGGGATCCGGCCCGCCGAGAAACATCGGCCCGTCGCTGGCGGGCAGGGGAGCGGCCAAGGTTGTCGCCTCGCGCCCGTCGACATAGAGCGTCATTTTTCCGCCGGTCACCGCCAGCGCGACCTGCTTCCATGCACCGGCCCCGATGCTCTCGGCGGCAATCGCTCTCGGTACCCCGGCGACTTCGACAAAGGGCGCCCCGCCGGCGGCCAAGCCGATGGTGAGACTTCCTGCACCCGGCCGAGTGAAGATGATCGCTTCGTTGCTCGTGGTCACCGGTTTGACCCAACAAAGGAAGGTCAGGTCGCCTCCTGCAGTCCATGCATTCGCCGGAGACCCGGGGATCTTGATCGGATCGCGCCCAACGAGACGCAGGCCGTCGGCCACCACCGTTCCTTCCGACAGGTTGCCTGCGGTTTCCGCGTTGGCTTTGTTTGAGGTTGAGTCCTGCGGAGGCGTGCCCCGCTCGTTGAGATGGTAAACGATTTTTTCCGACCCCGCGTAAGTTTTCAGGGGATCGGCTGCGCCTTCCGCTCCCGGGCTGGCGTTTCCGTAGTAGAGCCAGACATCGGTGGGGGCATCACCTTTGATCGCGGGCACCCGCACCCAGGCGAACCCTTCAGCCATCAGCGTGTCGAGTTTCTCCAGATGAAAGGGGAGCAGTGTCTTGTCATCGCCCGCGACAAATCGGAGATCGCTTCCATCCGACTGGATGGCGTCGAACGGCAGATTGCCGGGATGGAGACGCACGAGCACGACCGCGTCCCCCGGAGCTCCGTTGAGTTGAGCTCCTTCCGCAGCAGGATCGATTGTCAGCTTCGTCCGGCCGGTCCATGATGCGTCCCACCAAGCACCAGCTTGGTTCGCCGCTAGCAGCCAAAGAGCAAGCATGGCCATCAGCCTGAGGCCGGTTGTTGGTGTCCGTCTGTTTTTCATAGCTCTCCCCATAATCTGAACATGAGTAATGGTTCACCCGCTTCCCGGCTTCCCTGGGTGATCTGCGGGAAGCCCAGCACGACGGAGCTGTTCAGCCAGTCCATCAGCTTCATGTTTGCGCCGATTCCGTAGCTCCAGAGGTTGAATTTCGCAGTCTGCTCGGGAAGCGGGTCGTTGATGTAGCTGGAGCCAGCGTCGAGAAAGGCGAAAAGGCGGAGCTCGTGTTTGTCATTCTTGGTCCAAGCCAGCAGCGAGGGAGTCTGCAGCTCAAGTGTGCCTGCTACGGCGCTGTCGCCGACGACCTGCGACTCCAGATAACCTCGCACCGTCGTCAGTCCACCCAAGGAAAACTGTTCGCTGTCGACCAGGGCATTGGCTGTAGCCTGCCCTTGGATCAACCCCTTGACGCGCCAGTCCCAAAAAATGTCCTGCTCGTAGCTGGCCAGACCGCGGAAGTAAAAATAGTTGCCGTTGGCCGAATACCGCCGGTTGTCGAACTCCTCTTCGGTGCTCCCCGTCCCGCGGAAGTTCCAGTTGAGGGAGCCGTCCATTTGGAAGCGGTAGTTCTTGCCCATCCAGAACCCGCTGTAGCTGACAATCCAAGGCCAATATTCCACCGGCGAGGAATCGATCAGCTGGTTGTTGTCGGAGAGCGACTGCTCGAAACTTTTGTAGTCGAGGCCGAAGGAAAGGCTGTGGAAAAGCCCCGGCTTGCTCGGCAGCTCGAAATTCAGGCGTCCGCCATAGATCTCCCCGTTGCCAGCCGAGGCGGTGCCGCCGAGGGTCGAGACATTGCTGTTCTGCCGGATGGCCTGCAGCATGAGGGAGACTTTGTCCCACCAAGGGAGCGGGGCGAGGTAGTAGCCGGAGTAGATGATGGCATCGTCCGGATTTTGCGGCGCGATCTGGAAGGAGAATCCCAGCGTATGGCCGAGCTGCCAGAGGTTGTCATAGCGGGCCGAGGTATCCAGGCGCAGCTGCGTGGTGTTCTCGCTGTATCGGTTGTTGAGTTCGACCGATGCGTGGAAGGGGAAGGAGTCTTGCACCACTAACTCGACATCGACGGTGCCCGGTGCCGACCCCGGCTTGAACTCCGGCGTGACGCGGAGATCGGAGCTCCTGTTCAGCACGATGACATCTTTCTCCACGTCCTTGAAGTTCGGGATGATGCCCTCATGCAACGAGGCGGCACGGCGCCGGATCCGTTCGATGTCATGGAAGCGCGAGCCTCGCACGGTCAGCCTTCCGACCGGCATTTCTTGCACGGCCAGAATGACGGTGCCCTTGCTCGGATTTTGGGGGGGGACCTCGACCATTACGGTCTGGTATCCGGCCCGGTGGTAGCGCTCCTCCAGTGCGGCCCGCGCCAACTCGACATCTTCCTCGGTGCGACCGGGTCCCATGTACGCATAGACGGCCAGATCGACTTCGTCGCGCGGCAGTTTTGTCGCTCCGACCACCCGGTATTCACGGATGTAAAACGAAGGCGGTGGCGCCTCGCTTTCCGCTGTTGGAGCGGGTTGTGTTTCGGTATTCGGTGCGGCCGAGGTCCGCAGTGTCAGGACCGCCAACAGCACCGCCGACAGCACCGCCGACAGCCTTGCCGAACGGGTCATCCGTGCAGCGCAACGCGGAAAGCAAGCTCTGCATTCGGATGACGGGGGCATAAACAGGCAACTATAGGTCTGCCCGCGTCTACCCGAAAGATAATCTGCCGATGTGAAGGAATTGTCACATTGCTCCATTTTACAGAGACGAATCAGCAGATCTGGGTGGCCGTGCCCATCCCGTGGGGCGCGCCGTCAACCTCTCGCCGCGCGTTCTGATCAGGCAATCTTGATCGGAACCAGCTTTTGCCTACAGTGAGTGACTGACCTGCAGTCTTTCAGATGAAGCTGCGCACAGGCATCTTATGACCAACATCCATCCGGAGACGGGGCGTTTTCTCAGCCGACTTGATAAGGAAAAGCTTCTCGGGCAGCGGGGGCTTGTCCTCTGGCTCTACGGACTCTCGGGATCCGGCAAGTCCACCGTCGCCAACGAAGTCGAGCGTGCCCTGCATGCCGAGGGGCGTATGACGGTCATACTCGACGGGGATAATTTGCGGGTGGGTCTGAACAAGAACCTCGGGTTCTCCGACGATGACCGCACGGAAAATGTGCGCCGCGTGAGCGAGACGGCAAAGCTGCTTGCCGGGCAGGGGATCATCGTCCTCGTCTCTGTGATCACCCCGTTGCGCGCGCACCGTTGCGCGGCGGCGGACATCATCGGTCCCGATTTCCACGAAATTTACGTCAAGGCCGACTTCGACACCTGTGCGGGCCGCGACCCGAAGGGGCTCTATGCCAAGGCCAAAGAGGGAAAAATCGGCCAGTTTACCGGGAAGGACAGCGGCTTCGAGGAACCGGAAGCCGCCGCTCTGGTGCTCGACACGCAAAGCCTCTCCGTGGAGCAGTGCGTGGCTGCTTTGCTCGGCTATTTGCCGGCGCTGCAGGGCGGTCGTGCTGCGTAAGTCCGCCGCAAAGCGGAAGCGCATCCCCCTTGTTCTTGACACCTAAAGCCCTTCTGTGGAGCAATGTACTGCCAATTTGCTCGGCTATCTGCGGTCGGTTCAGAACGATCGCGCGGGGGCGCAAGTTCGCCGGAAAGCCAAGGGCAAAAAGGATGTCCGCGTCATGCCGCACTACCATCTCGACCATCTCGACCAGATCGAGGCCGAAGCCATCTTCGTCCTGCGCGAGACTGCTGCCCAGTTCCAGAATGCCGCGCTGCTTTTTTCCGGGGGCAAGGATTCGATCGTCATGGCCCATCTGGCCGCCAAAGCGTTCTGGCCGGCGAAGATTCCCTTTCCGCTGCTCCATATTGACACGGGCCACAATTTCGAGGAGACCCTTGCCTACCGCGACAGCTTTGTCGAAAAAATAGGTGCGCGTCTCGTGGTCGGTTCCGTGCAGTCGTCGATCGACTCCGGTCGGGTCAAGGAGGAGAAGGGCCCCTACGCCTCGCGCAACGCGCTCCAGTCGGTCACGCTCCTCGACACCATCGAGGAGCACAAGTTCACCGCCTGCCTCGGCGGCGGTCGGCGCGACGAGGAAAAGGCGCGGGCCAAGGAACGCTTCTTCTCCCACCGCGATGATTTCGGCCAGTGGGATCCGAAGAACCAGCGCCCGGAGTTGTGGAACCTCTTCAACGGACGCCACCATCCGGGCGAGCACTTCCGCATTTTTCCGCTCTCCAATTTCACCGAGATGGATGTGTGGATGTATATGAAGCGCGAGAAGATCGAACTGCCCTCGCTCTACTTCGCCCACGAGCGCGATGTCTTCGAGCGCAACGGTTCGCTCCTCGCCGTCTCGGAATACATCACCATGCTCGAGACCGAGAAACCGCAGCGCAGGACGGTCCGCTTCCGTACCATCGGCGACGTGACCTGCACCGGCGCTGTCGCCTCGGATGCCGCCACGCTGGATGACGTCATCGCCGAGGTCGCGGCCGCGCGCCAGACAGAGCGCGGCACGCGGTCGGATGACAAGCGCTCCGAGACCGCGATGGAAGACCGCAAGCGGGAGGGATATTTCTGATGGATCTCCTGCGTTTCGCCACCGCCGGTTCGGTCGATGACGGCAAGTCCACGCTCATCGGGCGCCTGCTCTACGACTCGAAGAGCATCTTCGAGGACCAGCTCAGCGCGGTTGAAGAAAGTTCGCGCCGCCGCGGCGATGCGGTGGTCAATCTTGCGTTGCTGACCGACGGTCTGCGCGCCGAGCGCGAGCAGGGGATCACGATTGACGTGGCCTACCGTTATTTCGCCACGCCGCGCCGCAAGTTCATCATCGCCGACACGCCGGGCCACATCCAATACACGCGCAACATGGTCACCGGCGCTTCGACGGCCGACCTCGCCATCATCTTGGTCGACGCGCGCAAGGGCATCATTGAGCAGACCAAGCGCCATTCCTTCGTCTCCAATCTCCTAAAGATCCGCCACCTCGTACTCGCGGTGAACAAGATGGATCTCGTCGATTACAGCGAGGCCGTCTTCCACCGCATCGTGCAGGATTTCCACGACTTTGCCTCGCGGCTCGACGACATCGCCGAGATCACAGCGATCCCGCTCTCCGCGCTCAACGGCGACAACGTCGTCGATAAATCCGACAAGATGTCGTGGTTCAAGGGGCCCGCGCTCCTCTACCATCTCGAGACCGTGTACACCGGTGGCACGGAGAACCATGTGGATGCGCGCTTCCCCGTGCAGTGGATCATCCGCCCGCAGTCGCACGAATACCACGACTTCCGCGGCTACGCCGGGCGCGTGGCGGGCGGCGTCTTCAAGCCGGGCGATGCGGTTTCCGTCATGCCCTCCGGATTCTCCACGACCATCGAGAAAATTTACCTGCCCGGCGGCCGGGAAGTTTCCGAGGCCTTCGCGCCGCAATCGGTGGTCATGACTCTCAAGGACGAGATCGATATTTCCCGCGGCGACATGCTGGTCAAAGCCAACAATCCTCCCGCGGCGAGCCAGGACCTCGAGGCGATGATCTGCTGGTTTTCGCAAAAGCCGATGGAGCCCCGCGGCAAGTATCTGCTCCGCCACACGACAAGGGAGACCAAGGCCATCGTGCAGGAACTTCGCTACCAAGTGGATATCGAGACGCTGCACAAAAAGGATGGAGTGGCGACGCTTGCCATGAACGATATCGGCCGTATCTCCCTGCGCACCGCCGTGCCGCTTTTCCACGACAGCTACCGTCGCAACCGCCTCACCGGCTCCTTCGTCCTCGTCGACCCCGGGACGCACGAAACCGTCGCGGCGGGGATGGTAATCTGAGCCCGCCTGCGCGCGGGCCGTTTCTCGAAAGCACGACTGTTGACCAATTCCGTTGGTGAAATGACGCCGGTGTCCTACTAGTCTTGTCCCTTCATGGCAAAACGCGCCGATCTTCATCTGCACACGCGGCACAGCGCGCGGGCTTCAGACTGGTTGCTGCGCAAGGTGGACTTTCCCGCGAGCTGCTCTTCGCCGCGGGCGCTCTACGATTCGCTGCGTGCCAAGGGCTTTGATTTCGTCACCTTCACCGATCACAACACGATCGGCGGTTGTTTGGAAATCGCCGGGCTTCCGGGTACGTTCATCAGCGAGGAAGTCACCGCGTTTTTTCCGGAGGATGACGTCAAGGTCCACCTCCTCGTCTGGGGCATCTCCGAGGCGCAGCACACGGAGATCCAGCAGCGCCGCCGCGACATCTACGACCTCGCGCGCTGGCTCAAGGAAAACAACGTGGCCCACGCGGTGGCGCATCCTTTGTGGCCGGTCGATGAACGGCTGGCCGTATCGCATTGGCAGCGGCTGGTTCTTCTCTTCCGGCACTTTGAGACGATCAACGGCCTGCGCGATCCGCTGCTCGCTCGGACCGCGGACTTCGTCCTCTCGCGCTTGACCCCCGAACGCATCGCGCGTTTTGCCGAGGATCAGAAGCTGGCTCCGCTGTGGGATGAGCCTTGGAAAAAATTTTTCACCGGAGGGTCAGATGACCGCGGCGGAATTTTTGAGGGGCGCGCCTGGACCGAGGTGGACAGTGCTGCGAACGCGGGGGAGTTTGTCGCTGCGGTGCGCGAGGGTCGATGCCGCGCGCAGGGTCAAGGCGGAGGTCCGCTGCTCATGGCGCACAGCCTCTACAGCGTCATCTTCGAATTCGCGCAGGACAAACTCACCAAGGGCTCGCAGAAACCAGTGGCCGCACTGCTGCAGAAAATGGCGGCACGTTTCATGGAGGGGAAAGACCCGACGAAATTCACCCTCTCGGAGAAGCTCGGATTTCTCGCGCAGGGGATCGCCACCGGAAAAATCTGGGAATTGGCGCTACCCGGAAACAACTCGCTGTGGAAAGAGTTGGCCGATGCGCTCGGGAAATCCGGCGTGCAGTCCGACATCCAGAAAGTCACCGCCGGGGTGGCCGAGCCGGAGCGTCGGGCATTTCTCACTGCCAACCTTCTCGTCAACCAGCTGGCCTTCCGGTTTTTCTCGCAGTTCATCTCGCAACTGCAGGCGGGCAAGGTCATCGAGAGCCTGCAGTTCGCCAGCTCGCTGGCCCCGCTCGCTCTTGGTCTGGCCCCGTATTTTTACGCCTTCCGTTCACCGGGCCGTGCGGAACTGCGACCGCTCGCGGAATCCATCGGTGGTGCTGTTCCCGAGTGGCTGCAAAACCGCAAGCGCGCGTGGTTCACCGACACCTTGGAGGATATCAACGGCGTCTCCACCACGATCCGCAAGATGACGGCTGCAGCCCAAGCCCAAGGCTTCGACTTGACTGTGCTTACGTCGCGCGGCGAGGTGGCGCCGAGCGAAATCCCGATCGTCAACTTCAAGCCGGTCGGGGAATTCGAGCTGCCGGAATACGAGCTGCAGAAGCTGAGCTTTCCGCCGATCCTCGAGATGGTCGATTATGTCCAGCGCGAGGGTTTCACTGAGATCATCATCAGCACGCCGGGTCCGGTCGGCCTTTGCGCCTTGCTCGCCGCCAAAATCCTCGGACTGAAAACCGCCGGCATCTACCACACGGATTTTCCGCAATACGTGCGCATCCTCACCGAAGACTCATGGATGGAGACGCTGACGTGGAATTTCATGAAGTGGTTTTACGAGCAGATGGATGTCGTCTACGTGAACTCCGCGGATTACCGCAAGGCGCTCGAGGAGCGCGGCATCCCCGCATCGCGCATTCACATCCTGCCGCGCGGACTCGACACGGTTCTTTTTTCTCCGACGCGCCGCGATGTTTCTTTTTGGCCTCAGCGCGGCCTCGGGGAAGGCGAAATCGGCCTGCTCTACGCGGGCCGGGTCTCGAAGGAGAAGAAACTCGATCTCTTCGCCGCAGCTGTGCGCAAGCTGCGGGTCGAAGGTCTCCCGGTTCGCGCCCTGATTGTCGGACATGGCCCTTATGCCGCCGAGTGGAAGGCTTCGTTCCCTGAGGCCATCTTCACGGGGTATCTCACAGGAGAGGAGCTGGCTACAGCTTATGCCTCGGCTGATGTTTTCGTTTTTCCGAGCACCACCGACACGTTCGGCAACGTCATTCTCGAGGCTCAGGCCTCCGGCCTGCCTTGCATCGTTTCCGATCAGGGCGGCCCGCGCGAGTTGGTCGAGGATGGTGTCGACGGGCTGATCACGCGTTCGGGTGATCTGGCCTCGCTGTGTGATGCGGTACGCGCGCTTTCCTCCGATACCGACCTGCGTGCTCGTTTTGGTGCGGCCGCGCGCCGAAGAGTTGAGGATCGCAGCTGGCCGCTGGCTGCGCGGAAATTCTGGGAAATCAGCGCCTGACGCCGCCGGCTTCGTTCACGAGATTGCGGACCAGCGCCGCATAATCGTTGCGGGCGTTGAGCGTCCGCAGTTTGCCCGTCGCATCGTAGATGAAAATGGTGGGCAGCGCATTGATCGCGAGTTGTCGCGCGAGAGGATCTTCCCAGCCGCGTCCGCTGCACGAGGTGGGCCACTCGCTGATCCCCAGTGCCTGCAGTGTTTTGTCGCAGCCGCCCAGGCTGCGATCGAGGCTGACCGTGGCGATGGCCACGCGTCCCGCAGGTATCCCGCCTGCGAACTTGGCCACCTCCGCCAGCAGCGCCACGGAAGGCGGGGACCATCCGGCCCAAAAGATGAGCATCACCACCTGGCCTCGCTTTTGGCTCAGGGAAAATGTTCCTCCTTTTGTCGTGGCGAAGGAGAGATCGGAAATGTTGCCGAGCAGCGCGAGGCGTTTCAGGTCGTCGCGAATACGCTGCTTCGTACCATCGTCGCGCGCAATGATGGAGGCTTGCTCCAGCAGTTTTCTTTTCCGTGAGGGCTGATCGTCGAGGATGGTGGCTGCCTCGGCCAGCAGGCGCGCTGCGCGCCGGTCTTCGGGATACTGCGAGGCGAAGTTTCCTGCCGACTCCACGATCATGTTCCGGGCCATCGCCATTTCGCCGGGCCGCTGCGCCGCGGCCAGCAACACGGTTTGCATCGATGTCGTGACGCGCTGGAAGGCGGCGTCGGCTCGAAGTTTGGACGGTGCAGATTTGTCTCGCTCCAGATCAGCCAACCGCTTGATGGAGCGTTCGACACGATTGCGGTCGCTCACCGAAGCTCCCAGTGCCGCCTCGACGCCGGCGAGTTCCAGTGCCGCCGTGTAGCGCCGCGGATCCTGAGGATTCTTCGCCAGAAACAAGGAGAGCGCTTTTTCCTGCTTTTGCAAATGCGCCCGCGCGAGCTCCACGATTTTCTCCGGTGCATCGGCCGGCGGTATGCCCGGGCCATCGTGCAGTGCCTGCACCGCGCCCCAATCGCTGTCGGGCGTCGCGCCGCAGGTCAGTGCTCCAGCCAGAAAAAAAAGCAGCGTGATGGTTTTCATGGTGCGACTTTGGTTCTTGGAATGCCGATGGTGACGACGAGTGGTCGGTGATCGCTGGCCTTGAGCCATGCGGGCTCACGGTGGATCCGCGAGGCGGAGCGCACGACGAGCGGACGCAAGGCATTGCTCACCATAATGTGGTCCACCCTGCTGTATTCGTCGCTCTCTGCCCAGTGGTAAGTCCAATGGTCGCCCATCTTGTCGGCCAGCGGCAGGAGTTCGAGAGAATCCCCATCGCCCCGGCGTCCGAGCAGGCCGGCCACGACCGGTGAGTTCTTCGCGTCGTTGAAGTCGCCGAAGACGAGCAGCTTGCTGGCGGGATCAGCCTGCAGGATGCCGGCGAGGTGTTCGCGCAACACCAACGACTCCTCGCGGCGGAAGTCCGCCTGATCGAACTCGGCCGCGGTGCGCCGCGATTTGAGGTGCGCACCGACGATGCGCAGTTTGCAGTCGGGATGCACCGCGATGGTGCAGTCGAGGAGACCTCGCCGCACGCGGTTGGGCAAACCATCCAGCTTGAAACCGGATGTCGTGTCGTTCTGCACGGACTCCAGCGGATATTTGCTCAGCAGGGCCAGATGCCTCTCGCGATCCGCGCCACCGACCCAAGTTCGGTGCGGAAGATCGAGGCCTCCGTTGCGCAACCTCTTCTGCAGATCGGCCAGATCCGCCTCGGATCCGATCTCGCACAGGCCCACGATGTCCGGGGCGATGCGGATCAATGTCGCTACCACCGCATCGACTGATTCCGCTGTTTTGGGCGGCGTCAAGATGCGGCCGTCCGCATCCTTGATCGGGCGCAGCAGATAGTTGCGCACATTCCATGCCGTGAAAACGACACCTTTTCCAGTGCTGCGTGTGCTAGCGCCAGCGGGGCACGCCGCAATGAGGCCGACGGCCAAGGCGGCCGCAAGGATGGCACGCCGGAAATCCACCGCGGGTCAGGCGGGCCGATGCGGTTCTTTGTCCGGTGCCTCTTTCGTCTCCAGCACCGTCGCGGTCTTTTTGATCTCGCGATCGAGTTCTTCGCGGGCTTTGCGGAATTCGTTGAGGCTCTGTCCCAGTCCGCGCGCCAGTTCCGGCAGTCGCTTGGCCCCGAACAGCACGAGGATGATGAGGAGGATGAAGAGGATTTCCGGCCAACCGGGCGTCGAGAGAGCGAGCAGCGGACTCATGATTCCAACGCTAAGTCGCCCCGGACCCCGGCGCAACCGCGAATGTCGTCACTTATGGTAAAGTGTAACCAGGCGGGCCAGGAGGACCGCGGGGTAAAGCTGCCCGACCAGTGCCTCCAAAGTCGCCATCGAGCGGGCCATGGGATGGATGGGCACGATGTCGCCGAGGCCCAAGGTGGTCAGTGTGCTGAAGCTGAAATAGACCAGTTCGGCAATCGGCGGTTCATGGCACTGAGTAGTCGGATTGAAGTAGAAAGACGCGGGCTCGAAAAGGTAGAATACGATGTAGATTTCTCCCCACAAGATTCCGAGAAGCAGATAGACGGCAATCGCCCCGTAAATGCGGTAAATATTGATGCCGCCGCTGCGGAAGACACGGGCGATGATCAGCCACGACAGCGTGGCGAAAAACAACACTGCCGATGCCGCGGAGATGATGTGCATGTGCACCGCCTGCCCGCGGAGATAGAAATGCAGCCAGTGCGAGGTGAAAGTCAGCCCGGACAAAACTACCATGCCCCAGCGCACCGCCTTGTGCTTCGTTGTGGCCAGCACGCCGAGGACAAGCACGACGGAGAAAGACAGTGCGGCGACAATGTTGGCCCTGCCCTCAGTGCCCGCGAGCGGGTAAATGACGAATCCGTAGAGGACGAGAAAGAACAACAGGGCGGCGAGGACGTGATCGGAATTGACCCATCGGACCCGACCCAGGTGCGCTTTGCTTCCCTGCCGCTGCGTCACGCGGTGCCCTCCTTCTCTCTCTTGGGATCGCGCGCCAGCAGGCGGAGCAATCCATCGCGCGGGGAGAGATTTTCAAAGAGCACGGCATAAACGGTGTCGAGCAAAGGCGCTTCCACGCCATGCTTGCGCGCCTCGGCCTGCGCGGTGCGGGCGGTCGGCACGCCTTCGGCGACCATGACCATCGACTTCTCGATGTCGGCCCAATTCTCGCCGCGCCCGAGGCGCTCACCGACGCCGCGGTTGCGGCTGTGCGCACTGAAGCAGGTGACGATGAGATCGCCGAGACCGCTCAGGCCGTGGAA
>Ga0209190_1000624_pt1 | contig 25744 bp, 23 predicted proteins | sample M_140205_XF_Meta_FD_187315 | JGI IMG/M metagenome (GOLD analysis project Ga0209190, IMG submission 187315) | Freshwater microbial communities from Lake Montjoie, Canada to study carbon cycling - M_140205_XF_MetaG (SPAdes) (version 2) | ecosystem: Environmental > Aquatic > Freshwater > Lake... | reverse complement strand
GATTAATTCTTGAAATTCACAATGCCTTGAAAAGTTTAGAAACACGCCAATTTAATAGAGGTATATTTGATATGGTATTAGCTGGTCCTAGAGCTGCAATATTAACAGAAGCCGATAAAGATGCTATCTGTGGACCAGTTGGGGCACCAAGAACACTTGTTGAGGCAGGTGGAGTTAAACCATATGGCACTAGACCTGATGCACAAGCAATGTCAGATGAAAGTGTATCTGTTTATTTCTATTATAGAGAAGATAAAAACTATGATGGTGAGCAAGGTGTCCATTTTATCGAAGCTGTTGGCCCTTGGCATAAAGTGACTTGGTTAGAGACTACTATGATGCAGGCAGTTTATGAGGCAAAATTAAGGCATGATTTGCGAGTAAAAAGAGCATCTTATGGTGAATGGCTATATAGTGCACTTTTAAGGTGTGCTAAATCAATATGTTATACTAAGGAAGTATGTAAAAAAACTGGTAAGACTATACTACCTGCTCTTTTTGCTGGAAGAAGAACGGGTGGATTACAATTTACATTACTTCAACACTTATTATTTGCAGACAATTTTATTCAGTTCGCCCCTCCGGCATTAGGCGGACCTGCCCCATTACCAAATAGTAAATGCCCATCCACCGAATTAGCTTGTTTAGGAACATCATCGTGCGATGCGCGTTTTATTATGACACAACTTGGTTTCCCTTGTCATGGTGTTGTTGGAACACATGCTCATGAATTATCTATGGTTAGCTCGGTATTATTTGCGGAAGCTGATTTAGATTTAGTGCCATATAGTCAAGTGATGAGTCACTATTTATATTACTTATTAACATGGAAAAAAACCGGAGGTTTAATGCCTATGTTACCCGACACACTAGGAACAAGACCGTTTTTATTAGCTGCTAGTCAATTAGTTATGTCTGATCAAACAATTTTTTTACATCAAATAACTTCTGCAAGACAGGATTCAGGTCTACTTGATGCCTTTATTCAAAATATGAAAGATTTTGGATATATGTCAAATCCAGTTAAAACAAACCCATCCACTATTATGGCATCAGAAATAGATACCACCGGAACATTGTTAGAAGCTACTGATTTAGGATACCAGTATTTTGGTGCTGGTGGGTTTTATGGAGATAGTGTTAAAGTTTGGGATGATAAAAAAATCTCAAGTAATTCTATGGCAGTTAAAGCAGTTAGAGTATCGTTTAAAGGTTCAATGGACCAGTTAGAGGCTCTTACTGAAAGTAAACCAGCAATTATAGTATTGCATAATGATATTGTAACCGGATACCCTGTTAAAATAGGGGATACCACTCCGGGAACGGAAGGAGTTATTGCTCAAGGTAAACTTTCTATAGACAGGAATCTTGATGCGCCCCAATTTCAGGCTATTAAAGATTTTGCCGCTGCAATAAGAGGTTATGCTGGGTCACCTGGAGCTGGTCATGCAGATGCAAAACCTGCTATAAGTATTAATGCTATGATGAAGGGTTATGGATTAGGTGCATTCATTCCTGCTTCTCCTGCTCAAGGAGGCTCTAATCGTAAAAAACAATCACGCAAACAAAGACATAAACGCAGAGTATCTAGAAGTAGATATTAATAAATAGAATTTGCAATAGATTATATTATTGTATTCATTTTTAAAATAAATATGAATACACTAAAATAAATTAATATTATTTTCATAACAAAATTATAGCATATTTACTAATAGATTTATTCATTTATAGCATTTATTTTTAATTTGATTAAGTATTTCTATTCCATTATTTTTTAATCGTCTAAAGTGATGATAGTTAATATAATTATGATAAAAATATAGAAGTGTAAACATCATTAATAGTAGTATTACATAATGATAAATAGTGTCAAATTTTGAATTCATGTTATATACGACGTATATAACACTTACGCATATTGCAGCAATAATTATACATCTTTTCCAAACACCCCCTTTTTCATGATAACTCACAATACTGCCTAATCTATCTAATAGGTCTTGACAATTATCATTTTTTTCCATTTTTGTATTTTTTACATATACACTTTCATCATCATCACATTGACGGTCAATTGAAACTCTATAACAACCCAGCTCACGCCTTTCTTTAACTATAGAATAAAAGAGTATAAAACATATCACTAATGTTATAATATAAATATCTAGCATTATATAATAACTAAATAAAAACTTTAAAAACATATTATTAGTAATTCATAATATTATAAAAAAATTGATATTTATTTTACATAAAAAGTTACATTATTATGTAAACAACCATCGACTTATTTTATAAATATGCCTGCTATAACTCGTAGTCAGAATAAGTTAAATATAACTCAAGATAATTTAATCATTAGATTAGACTCTAGTAATAATCGTGTAGTATTCAATACTCCTAAAGAAAGTATTATTGATAATACACAATGTCCCCCTACACCGAAAGCTCCTAGAGCTATAAAACAAACTTATCCCAGTTTCGGAAGCGTGGTGAGGCGTCTTGATTTTACAGAAAGCAATAGCGACCGTCCAAGGTATCCCTTAAACTATAGAAATTTTATAATTGCGAACAAATTTCAAAAGGTAAAAGTAGATAATTTTTTAGAAATGATTGATATTTATGTAAATGATAGGACATTCACTAAAAAAGGAGATGCTAAAAGTAGTGTGCATACCGATAAAAATCAGATAGCAGACCTATCAAATAGTGATTTACTAAATATGGCAAATTCCCTTAATGCAAATACAAAATTTTGGGAAATATTTACAAAATATACTAATGATAAAAGCAAACTTAATAAAATAATACTTCAATGGTCCCAATTATTATGCTCGCTATTAATTACATATTTGCTGCGCGTTATGTCTCATGTAAATACTATATTATCTGAAGAAAACCCTAATGAAAGACAACAATATATTATAGAAAATATTATTCCAGTTTTAATAAAATATAAAGAAGTTTTTGTAACAGATAAATTTGAAGACTTTTCAAGGTCTCGTCGTTTTCTTGGAACTATGCTCCGAAAAATGTTGCAATTCGCAGACCAAGGATTGGTGCATAGTGTAATGGTAATTACACATTACTACCCAGATATGGCAACTAAAGAATGCTATCCTTGTATCAATTCTACAAATGACCCAATTATATATTTCACAAGTTTTGCAGATATTAATAGAACTGATAATAAGGATATTTCTGAATTATTTACGAAATATAAAATTATATCTAATCTTGAATAAAATCTAATCAAATCATTTACTAAATTTACAATATAATTAATAATATAATATAATATTAAATTTGATTTCATATTTATGAATATAACTTTTATTTTATTCAATACTTTATTTATATGAATTCTCATCTATTTAGAACAACTGAGTTTTTAAAGGCATATTATCTATGTGATATATCGACAAAAAATGCTGTTAAGAATTTTCTATCAAGTGTTGAAATATCTGTTAAACTAAATACTGGAAGTATATATTGGAATTTTAATGAATTTAATTATAATTGTGTCAACTTGATTAAAATTCTATGTCCCAGTTTTACATCTATGCAAAAAGATTTATTATCTACATTATATGTATGGAATGTTGGCGATTTATATGTGCCTAATGAAATAATCAATAAGTTTATATCTATTAATGACTCATATATTACTAAAGAAATAACTCGAACCGATGATTGGGATAATAGCAATGCATCCAGATTTCAAACTGGATGTTAAATAACGCATAGATTATATAGGATATATGGTAAAAAAAATTGATGGTTGTTTTTTAAATATACCCGTTAGCATTAGTTATACCGGTTCATTGGAAATATGTGCGTAACAGAAAATTGTGTAATCTGTCTCAATCCTGCGAAATTTAAGCGTCTCAATGGCGCATCAAAGGCACTTGCTATTCAAAAAATGAAGAACAAAGATGGCATTCAAAAAATGGGCGAGCGTCTCAAATGTGGACACATTTACCACCGCAAATGCATTTTGTCTTGGTTTATGAATTTGGACAGCGAAAACAGCTACAATTGCCCATTGTGTCGAGGTGAAATCCAATTCTCAAACAACATGGGAATGATGAATTGGATGCTTTTCGACCGAAAATATCGGCTCGAATATACCAAGGCATATGCTGAAGGGTATCGCGAAGACGAAGAGGACTATGACGAAGATGAAGAAGAAGAAGACGGGGAGGACTACGATGAAGATGAAGATGATGGGAGTGAGTCTTCTTGGGAGAATTATGATGATTTTGTTGATGGCATCGACCCTCCTGTGCGTGATTTGCGTTATTACTTATCACATGAAGGTGAACAAGATGATGCGGGTTTCGCCCATGACTTCATTGCCGAAAGAGACCGGTTTGACCAATCCAATGCATCGAGTCGAACATCACGAAATGAGCATTACGACATACTTACCATGTCTTACCGGTGCATTGCAAAATTGGAGCGTGATGCAATTTCCCATCTTATGCTTCCAAAATCATCAATCTACGCATTCCGACCACATCAATGCAGTTTTGTGCATTGAATAACGCCGTTTGACATAAAAAAATAACAAAAAAAAAGAATAAAAACACCTTTTTTTTATGAAATTTAAATTCGTATAATAGTTTAGCACCATTAAAAATAAAGAATAATAATCCAAGAGACAATAATTTACATAATTATTTAAAATAAAATAAAATTATTTTATTATGCGTAATAATTTCTTCTTTTTTTTGTTCAATATTTAAATAAATAATTACCTATTTGTATTGGCCTGATATAATTACTACACGACATAATATATATATTAATAATACAGATTGATATATATATTTATTTAAAGATAGATATTAAAAATATTTTGTATTATAATAATATATAAGGTTATATTTAATGAGTAATCATATTTGGACAGCTGATGGTAGAATATTGAAAATTGACATTGAAAATAAAAAAACACACAAAATTAATAATATAATAGAACCTTTTACGCTATTTGATTTAAAGGAAGATACAAATACCGTAGAGTACGAAAATAAAAAAATCATATTTGTGAAACCTGGAGAAAGCACTAAAACTTTAAATAATTTATGTTTTTATAGAGATTTTTATAAAGATGGTTCCGTAAGTGATTATAATACTCCACCTATTATAGAAATATCTGGAACAAAATGTCCTTTAGGAAAAGGTGCAACTAAAAATAGTTCTGGTATTAGAATTAATAATATAAGGTCTGTTAATGATACGAAGGGTACATCGAATGTATATAACCAAGATGGATTGAGTTGTAATTTAAATCGTAAAGATATAAATGATAGTTATCTTGAGTCATTATATTTTGGTGATTGTCTATCGGACCCTACCTATTGGACTGAAGAAAAAGATCAAAAAAAAATAGACGAATATAATAAAAAATTAGAAATAGATAAAATTTCAAAATATATTCCAAAATTAAAAGAATCTGAAATAGCACAAAATCTGGAATATAGAGCAAAATTTCCTATACAACGAAAAGTTATTTTAGATCTTGACCCTTCGTATAAACAAAATATTGTAAATAATAAAGATAAAGATAAATTAAATAGATTATTATCTAGTGATAGATGTTTAGGTGGAACTTCCGATGTAGATAAGGCCCCAAAATCTGATTCTATTATGAATAATCTAAAATCCGTTTTTAGCACTGATATTGGGAATAAACAAGTATCAGGTAAAGAAGGAGTATTTGTAAATCTATATGGCAATAAATGTCCAGAAAATTCTACTCCATATTTTGGTATGGATGTTAAATATATGGAAACAACCGATGCTGATGGAAACATACGCACTTTTAAAGTTCCAGGTGAAACGCAAATTAGAATGGGGTCGAATAATAAGGTTCAAAATGTTACTTCCGAAAAGGATGAACAATGTAAAATAAATTTTGAAAGTATTGATCCACTATTAAAGAGTGCATTGGTAGGAGATTGCTATAATCCACCTTCAGCATTAAAGAAGATTAATTCATTAGATGAATATAAGGATAATTATTTAGAATTAAATCAAGACGTAAAATTTAAGACAAAACAAGAGGAAAAAATTCCACCAAGAAGACCTGGATTAGGTTCATATGATATAAAACCAGCAGCTCCTAAATGTAATTATAATGCGAAACGTTCATCACAATCAATCGAAATTAAAAATATGGTAAGTAAATGTAATAATTAAATATTTATTATGATACATAATTATATTTTTATACTAGTTTATAAATTAGTAAAAAAATATTATTTTATTGATTAACCTATTTTAATGATATATATTTGTTTCTATGAGACCTTCTATCTTTACACTTTTTCTCACTTTAAAAGCCGATTATTTAAAATAGATTTATTTTGGAACATTGTATCGTTGTATAGTTATGTGTATGCCCTTCTCAACATAAAGGCTGGTCGTACCCGTTTCTTTGTTCTCCTCGACATCAACCTGAGATGCCATGATGCCACCCCATTCAGCGCATTCTGCTCGTTCTTCTTCCAGTAGTTCCGCATGATTGTGTAGAGCTGCTGCACAAGCAGCGTCGTAAGTAAGGTAGAGATTCGGGTTTAGCTCACCATTTTCGAGAACTACATAAACTTTTTCCATATTATATTTTTAAATACCAACAACCAAATGTGTAATACATACATCAATTTTTTTTTTTAGGAAAAAAATTACTGTAATTTCTAATGAGAAAAGGTGTAGCAAGGACATTAAATAGTCTATAATCACACTTTTCCAAAAGAAAAATAAAAGTTTAGCAATATAAAGAATGAGCGAAGATTGTGGATTGTCGCCACGAAAGTTAATTAGATTAACAATTGTAGGTGACCATAAAATTGGAAAAACAACTATGATGAATAGTTTGGTTAATATCAATAATTATACCTTACCTATAAATACAACAACTAGACCTGAGATGTATATTAAATTATATAATACAAATAATATATTATATAGACTGCATATATGGGATACAATGGGACATACCTGTTTAATACCATTAAATAAATCTTGTTATCAACATATAGAGTGTTTAATTATAGTGTTTGATGTGAGCAATATACATAGTTATAATAATGTAGAAATATGGGTTGAGCGCTTTATGGAAAATAGTGGTTCATTTTCCAATAACAATTTGCCTAAATTTATATTATTGGGGAATATACGAGATAATATATTAAGAGTTATATCGGAATATGACGCAAAACTGTTAGCAAAAAAATATAACATGATATATTATGAATTATCGGCAAATAATATTAAATCAGTAGATACAACCTTTAAAAAAATACTGAATGACTTAATTACTCATCTTTTTGAACCAAAAGAGAGTTATAATATAATTGATAGTTGCTGCACAACACCGCGCGAAAAATTACTAAAACATACTACCGAAAAAAAAGAAAATAATAATCGTTCCTGTTTTACAAAATGTTTTTTTTCACAATAGATATTTTAAATAGGTATTTTTTTTGTGTGGTCTGCTATAAAAATTAGATATAAACCCATTATACATAGTGCAAATCCAATAACATCATTCATTGTTAGCAACTCACCGTATAATAGAAATCCTAAGAAGTATATAGTAATACTACTCGTAATTGACCATATAGCAAAAGTTGATCCCATATTATTTTGGCCATACAACTTAAACAACATAAGACAAATCCAAGAATAAAAAAATACAGATACTATTAAATATTTAAAATCACCATTTAAACTACCTTTTTTAATATAATTTTGAGCGATAGCTTCTGAAATAACAATTAGAATAATAAATATAGATAACAATAATTTATCATTCATTTGTATTATAATATATTATTATATTATTAAATATTTGCACCTGATATAATTTAATTCCAATATTCATCACCATAACTTATAAATAGTTCTTCTCCTATTACAATATTTCTTATTGACCAAATTTCAACATTATTATTATTTATTCTGATTTCACAATTATTAGTGAATTGCGAATTATGTGAATCATTAATCATAGCCATATAACATCTTGGGAATGATATGGCGTTTATGCCACATTTATCATTAATTTCAACAAAATATGCTCCACATTTATTATAATAAAAAATATTACCCGTATAATAATCAATAAACGAATTTTTAGGTATGAATTCTTCTGTAATTACACCCTTACCCGCTAATTTAATATTAGACATTTCAATTTTAATATTAAAAATTGAATTGTGATAATATTCTTCTTTTTCTTCAACATATATTTTTTTTTTTATAAAATGTTTAACCATTTATATACATAGTAAGTTATATATTAATTATAATATTTTAAACAAGTTTGCAGTTATTACATTATAATAAATATATGGTTTAATAAAAAATGTTAAATATATGATTTTTTAAAAAAAGTTGATATGATTTATTTATTTGAATTAATATGAATATCACTATACACAATGATTAACATTGACAACACATTAGAAACCTTTGTAAAGGCAGATTATAGCGTAGCTAGACTTATGCATAAATTGCGCAGATTAGCGCTTCGTGAATATAAACTAGGTAATTATGGCGAATCTTCAAAAAGGTGTATTTCATGGTTTAAACTTTACTCTGTAATGCTTCCTACTTATATACAATATTCAGATATTTTTACAACGCAAGATATTATAGTTTCTGGTGAACAAACAGATTATCGATTTAATTTTACTATTAATCAATTGCGCACATCAAAATATGACGATACACTTTACTGGTATACCGAATGCCGTAAGTATTTGGTTGGGCCTAATGCATATTGTCTTATTGAAAAGATTAATAAAATACTTCCAGACCATGAAAAATATGAAGCATTTATGACATACTCAGATATTGTTGCATCTGATGGTGGTCTGCACAACACACATGCTAGATTTGTATATATGTGTGACACTCTATCTATTCTAAAAGAAGCAAAGAAATTAAATCGCATGATATGCTCTGACAAAGTGCTTCAAATTCTTAATAGTATTATTATTAAACCAATTCAAGTTGAAAAAAAACTACAAGTTGTAGTTGAAAAAACGGATGCAGGTGAAAAAAATAAACAAGATAAATGGATTAAAGTATATCCATGTGATATTGAAGATACACCTAAGCCAACTCAAACAATGCAACCATCCCCAAAAGTTACTATGGCTCAAAAAATATCAGAACGTCTTACTTATGATAATGCCCATGTAGGTATGATTATTACATATTCTACAAAAAAAGGTATTGAATATGCACAAATCACTAAAGTTTGTAAAGAATTTGTTGAAACAAACCGCCTTAAAAAAGATACCAATGGTAAGTATATTGAGCATAAGGTCCCGATGTGTAAAGTATCACAAAATAAGCCAGCGTATACGCGAGTTATCACTATTTTGAAGGAATAAATTAATGGGTTATTTCTAAATATACACGATTATAAATTTGTGAACATTGATAAATAAAGTCCTCATCACTTTTGTTTTCTAATCCCTTTTTTTTATGTTCACAAAGAATAGATACTATTTTCTCCAAATTTTCATTTGTTCCAGAAACACTGTATTTTTCATTTGTTATAATATTATAGATAAATCCAGGGGTCATTTGTTTAAATGTTTTTGCAAATAACCATTGATATATAGCTAATTGTAAAAAGTGCTCTGTATCTAATTGTTTTACAACCTTTAATTCCCATAGTTTATTTCCATTTTCAATTATGTCAACAAACCCTCTTATAATAAACCCATTATAAGAAACTTCTAATGGTATTTCAAATTTACGATTACTGTTGGGGGTTAACACATTTTCTAATCGCTCAATACATGCCAATAAAGTTTCTTTTGAAAGCCAATTATAATTTTTAATCTGCGATTTCTTAAAATTATATCCGCTTTTAAGAACAGTCCATTCGGTAGTTAGTTTAAGTAAAGTTTCGGTGCTATCCGATTTTAAGATTTCAGTATATACTGGATTTATTTCAATTATATTATCATTATCAACCAAATCATCATCGTCACTTTCTACAATAAGACATTTATTTTCAATTCGAATATGTTTACTATTCATTTTTAATATAATATTATTTTCGATATGCTGAAGAATAGTTATTTTATTCGTAGTTAATAATTCATAATAACAAGGTATACAAACTCCTGTAATTTCTGAAACGCTTTCATATAGTTCATCTTGCTTGCTTTTAAGAGGTATATTAATGTTTTTAAGATTTGGTAACTCTAATTTTGTAATTATAATTAAGTCTTTGCATTGGTCTAATATTTCTACTGGCATAAATTTAATTAAGTCAGTTACTCCTATTTGAATAGGTTTTGTTTCTAATATTTTATTATCTTTACTAAAATTATGCAACATTTTTTTGTAATGTTTTGATGAAACTTCAAATGAAGTAATAATAGGAATTTTATGTATATTGATAAAATCGCAGTAATTTTTATCTTCACCATGAATTAAAATAAGATGTTCTTGAGCTCTTGTCGCAGCAACATATAAAGTATTTGGAATTTGGTCCCTTGGGCTATTTTTATCATAATATTCAAAATACCCACTATCAAAATTAAATATAAATACTACTTTTCTTTCTAAACCTTTTACTTGATGGAAAGTGCTGAATACTATTTTACCTTTTAATATATCTTCATCTAAATGCTCATCATCACTCGTATGCACATAAATAGGAATATCATTAGTTGTTAATGAATTTGCTAATTTTCTAACAGGTGATTTTTCGCTTCTTACACTTGGTGATAATATAAATATATCGGAAAATTTATATCCCATATCTAAATATTCCATTACTTTTAAAAACGGTTTTTGACTATAACTATCACAAATAATATATTTAACTTTAGCACCTTGTTTACATGCGGTAATTGGTAATGTTCCATTACAACATTCATTTAAGAATTTTGCCATTGTATTAGTTATGCGATATGAAGTGCTTAATTTTGCATTTTGCCAAATTCCTTTATATATTTCGGGTGAATTTACTAAAAAACGATTATCTGCTTTATTAAATGCGTATATAGTTTGTTTACGGTCTCCCATAACAATCATTTGTGGATTATTTAAGTTTTTTAAAATATATAGAACAAGCTCATAATACAATGGATTCATATCTTGAGATTCATCTATAATAACTATGTCATAACTAAATTTTCGTAAAGGTTCTGGTTTTTTTTTAAATTTTAAAAATTGCAATATACCCGTATCATTAAAAGCCTTTATATAAAAGTATTTAACACAAAATGCATGATAACTATGTATTTCAATATTAGATAAATTAAGCAATTTTGCCTTTTCTTTTGTTTCTAATTTTAATTTAGCATTGTATGTTAGTAGTAGGATACTTTTATCAATATTAAATTTAGATATATATAAACTTGTAGTTGTCTTACCAGAACCTGCAACTGCATCTATATTTACATTTACACCCTTTTTTACATAATTTATAATTATTTGCTGTTCATCTGATATTGGAGCTAATTCCATATTGTATGTTATTTTGTTTTTTACAATAAATACATATAAATATCAATTTTTATAAACAAATTGTATAAATAAATATTGTATATGAATATAATATATGAATTTAGCATCAAAATCACAGCGAAATAAATATATACTTTTACATGGTGGTTGGCTTCCACCAAAGGACTTATCTAGTAAAGATTTAACTAATAAAAAAATTATTGAACGAGATTTAATACGAGTTGATTTTAGTAATGTTAAATTAATTAATGCTACTATTGAAAATTCAAACTTTACACTTGCTAATTTACCTAATTCAAATTTAAGTAATGCTAAATTAACTAATGTTAATTTTAATGAAGCCAATTTAAGAGATGCACTTTTTATTGATGCGATTATTACAGGGTATCGTGATATTAAAACGGGTAAAGTGTATATCAATGATTTTACAAATGCCTATTTAATAAGAGCAAATATGACTAGAGCACAATTAAATAGAGCCATTTTAAATAATGCTCAATGTAATGAATGTATTTTTAATGATGCAATTTTAACACGTGTTAATTTTATAAACGCTAATTTAAATAGTGCTAAATTTATTAATGCTATATTAGAAAATGCAAATCTATCTAATTCTAAATTAATAAATGCAGATTTAACAAGCGCTGATTTAACTAAAGCAAATTTAACAAACGCCAACTTAACTAACGCTATATTAAATACAGCAACATTTGATGGAACTATATTAACAGGAACCGATTTGTCTAAATCAAATTTAAATGGGTTAATATCTATGAATATAGTTGAATATACGGGAGTGCAGTTGCCTCCAGGGTTTTTAATTAGAGAAGGTGTAATATATCCTCCACAAAATGCAGGTAAAAAAAAATCAAAAATAAAAATAAAACGACGAATTTATTCACATAAATACCGATTAAATTAAAATATATTTTAGAATAAATATCATACTAAATTTTAGTATAACATATATTTAAAAATATTAAAACATTATATATATAAACTTGTTGTTGTTTTACCTGACCCGGCTACTGCATCAATATTTACATTTACACAAGTTTTTGCATATTTAATAATTGTTTGTTGTTCTTCTGATATTGCAGATAATTGCATATTGTAGTTATTTTGTTTTTACAATAAATACATATAAATATCAATTTTTATAAAAATTGTATAATTAAATACCGTATAATTTATTTTAATTTTATAATATATACAAATTTAATGGCTATTTCAAAAAAAAGAAGTTATAATAATCGAAGTTATATTAGAAATAATAAATCATTAAATGGAGGCCGTCCTGTTATTAATGGTTTAGACTTAGGTCCAAATATTGTATTTCCAGACGGATTTGATTTTCAAAAGGCAAATCTTACTGATATCAACTTATCCAGATGCACTTTAATAGGAGCAAATTTAAGTTGTTGTAATTTAACAAAGGTAAATTTAAAAGGGGCTATTTTAACAGGTGCTAATTTAAGTTGTGCTAATCTATATGAGTGTGAACTAGAAAATACTAATTTTGAATCTGCGAATTTAACTCGTGCTAATTTAGAAGATTGTAATTTAAACAGCGCTAAGTTCTTAAAATCTGATTTAAGTGGTGCACGCATATATTTTGGGGAGAAGGGTGATTGTGGTAATTATGATATAATTTTTACAGAAGCTAATCTATCAGGTGCCGATTTAAAAAGATTTTCTTGTTTGGACAATAATTTTGATAATGCAAATTTAAGTAATTGTAATTTAGCAGGTGCTGTAATTGTTGGCAGCACTTTTATAAATGCTAATTGCACTAGTGTTTGTTTAAAGAATGCTGATTTTAATATGAATAAATTTACAGGCGAAAATCATGGTACAACACGCGACATGCGTAAATCTAGTAGGGATTATATGAATGATTTAACACATGCTAATTTTACCGACGCGGTTTTAACCAACGCTGACTTAACTTGGTGTGTATTTAATAGTGCTAATTTTACAAGAGCAAATTTAACAGATACCAATTTATCAGAAGATGATTTAGAAGATGCTGATTTTACAGATGCTAATTTAAATAGAACTAAATTGGTAGATGCCATTTTAGCTGGTGTTAATTTTACAAATGTTACTTTAAGAGATATGGTATTAGATGAAGTAGATTTTACAAAAGCAAAATTTATTGGAGCGACTTTAATAGATTTATATTTAAATAATTCATATTCAACAGGAAGTGATTTTACAAATGCTACTTTACTACATGTACATTTTATAAAAGCTGATTTAGATGATACACATTTCAATAACTCTAATTTAATAGATGTTGATTTCGGAGAGGCCAATTTAACAAATGCAGTTTTTAATGAAGCCGAATTATATGATGTAACTTTTGAAGACGCTAATTTAACTGGTGTTAATACTAAGGATTTAGATTTATCTGATGATGATGATGATGATGGTGATGATAATGGTGATGACTAGTTTAAGGTTTGATGTTTTGAGATTTAGATTTAGCCGATGATGTAATATTTAAAGACGCTAATTTAATTGGTGTTGATACAACGGATTTAGAGTTAGAATAAATTTTATACAAAAATTTTGGAATACATATATTTAAAAATATTAAAACATTATATATATATAATATTTTAATATAAGATGACAATTTCATTTTACAAGATTTTTAATTTAAATATTAATTTTAGTTGGGATGAATTAGAAAACGCATATGCATTAGTGATAGAAAGATATAATTTAAATACAAGTTTAAATGATATTGATAAACAAATTTATAAAGATCAAATTGATAGATATTATCGTGAGGCTAAAAAAGAATTAGTTAATCGTGAAAGGCAAACTGAAAACAATCCAAGTTATGGTTTATATCCGATGGGTTTGCGTAATTGGATGTGGGATGGTTACGATTTTATGGATAGAATGGAAAGAAAATTAAATAATAAAATAAGCAATATATCATCAGAAATTAATAAAATGAAAAATAAACATAGCGCTAATTGCTATAATGGTGATAAAACCTCTAATAATTATTTTACATCAAATCATAGCTCAGAAAGAAGGATGATTGATGGGTCATTATTGGTAATTAATAATTCAACTAGTAATGAAAATGGTAAGGAAATAATAAATACTGAAACTTATATTATTTCAAACGATGGAGTTAGAAAAGATATAGATGTAAATACTGCAAAATTATTATTAGATAAATAATATCATTTAAAATTGATTATTGTTATTTATTGTCAAATTTAAATGCTATTAACAATAAAAAACAATAATGACATTTCGTAGTTTCATGCGTAACATAAATCGTAATAATAGAGCATATATTACAAAATTTGTAAATAACGAAACACACTTACATATAATTCGTCAATTGCGAAATAAGTATAAAATAAATATAGTTATAATTAGACCTGGGTGGACACATGAAATTTTTGAAACATATTACTTTCCTGACCAAAAGAAAGTAGTCGTATTGGATTATAATTTTAAATTAATGGATCCAACTGTTCTAAATACATATAGTTTAAAATATTGTGGAAAAGAACAAGTATATGACTATTATCTTAAATATATTGATACAACAATTATGCCTAATAATGTTTTTTGGAATTAGAAGCTAAAGTATTGATTGGTTAAATAAGCAATTTAATTATTAATCATTTTATTAATCATTTTTTATTAAAATAATTATTAATATATATATATATATTACTGTATAATGAAAATTCAGAAAACTTCATTAAAAAAAAGTATTAATAATAAAACTGTAAGAAATAAAAGCAGAATTATGCATAAAAAAATGTATAGAGGAGGAGAGCCGCCTATATATAATCCTGAATATCAAGAATGTCTTGATAGGTTACGTGAAATTCACCAATTTCGAGATAGCTTAGATGAAGTTAGCGATAGTTTAGATGCAGAAGATATAAGTTCACTTCGATTGCTATGTTTACTAGATGAATTTGATTTAAAAAGGGAATGCGAGGAAGCTTTTAGATATCACCTTGATTTACAAAATTATGAGCTTGATACAACATTACAACAATTAGAAAGTAGACTTGCACCACTTATTATGCAAAAAAGAGCAATAGACCGAAAAAGACAACGTTCAACACCTGGTGATAATGATAAAGTAAGGATGGCTGTTGAGCATGCCCCTGGATTGATAGAATTACGAGATAGAATTACATATTTAGAAGGTATTATTAAAGATGATAATACTCGACCTCGCACGGCCGACTGGGATGGAAAACTAATATTTGCTAGACAGTTGGAACCAAATGCAGAAAATGAGTTAGAATTAGCAAAAAAAAGGTATGCAAGGCTTATGTCGCTTAATCCCGAGGTTGACCCATTTCAAGCAAGTGATGCCCAACGACAATATTATGAATTAGGTCAGCATGTAATTGATTTAGAAGATGAGATTTACGAAATTAAAAAACTAAAAAGAGAGTTAACTAAAATTTACAAAGATGGAAGAAGGAGAGCCGCAATTGGTATTATTAATAAATGGGCTAGCGAATTTAAACCAGGAGTTTTTAATTTATTACCAGAACAAACTCTAATAGAGCTAAGAAGTGAGCGAGCACTTAGTGCACAGCAAATAATGGAGATGATATTATAATTTGAGTAAATTGTATTTTTATATAACAAACATAATATTAACTTTGGTTAAAATATTTATTTACATTATATCTTTTTTTGAAAAAAAGATATAATATATAAATATATGATGGAAATTATTATAATTATATTTCTTATTATTTGTTTAGTATTTATTATTAAACTCAAGACTCCCGTATTTGATTTTTTGAAAAATAAAACAGAACATATGACATGCGATAGAACCGACACAAAAGCATGTATATACGATAATATGATTATAGCTGATAAAGAATGCATATATGGAAAAAAAGAAAATAATATAATGCGTGTTGATGAAAATATTAAATATAATAAGAAACAAATATCTGATTTAACTGATTTTCAATTTAAAAAACATTTAATAGAAAATGTAGTAGATAACTCAAAAGGATTTATACAAACTAGCTCAAATCAATATATAAAAAAATGCTTAAAGGAAATTGATACTACTTCAATGGATTTAAACTTAAAAGGTATCAAAAGCAGATATATTCGTTTAATATCATTAGGTGCTTCTGATTGGATTACTAATGCAAAAATACAAATATACAGTAAAGGTATTGATATCTCTGCTTTAGTGCAAGATAAACAAAATGCCAGTAATTCCATTAATATTGATATTAATAGTGAATTTGAAATAAATAAGGCACGTATTTCTGCAAATAAAACTGGAAATGATAAATGGTTATTTGTTTTAATTGACATAAATGGCCAAATCGTATTTTCAGAACTATTTACGGTTATTCCAAATACACCAATCGATATAGATACACAAACACCCAAAAAAGCAAGTGTGAATATCCCTTTAGGTTGTAATAATTCAACATCAAATATAAATAAATATCATGGAGATAACTATAACATACAGTCATGCTCAAATAAGGCGAAATCTAATAATCATAATTATTTTAGGTTAGAAAATACAAATCAATGTTATACTGGGTCTACATACAATATTGACAATAATTCTTGTGCATCCGGATCCAATAGTAGAGTATTTCAATTAGCATCAGACCCAGTATATGAAGAACTCGGTATTCAGGATGTGTTAATTCAAAAGGGGTCCTTTAGACCATCAAAGGATAAACTATTAGGATATGTATCCTTAGGAGTAAATTATGCTGTTAGTTTTAATATTAAATTGGAATCTATAAAAGAATATGAAACACAAATTTTTGTAGTTACATCGTTAAGTGATACTGAGCCAACATCACCTGGCGTAAATGAGCCTGAAATTCAATCGGACAAAAGTGAGTTTTCGCGTATTCCAGGTGTTTGGGTATGTGGAAATAGCACGAATTTAACTTATGCTTATAGTATACGAGGTAATTATAATAACCTATTACTAAATTGTGCAAAAAATTTACCATTAAATCAAGATGTAAATGTAATTTTTATAAAAACTGGAACTAATTTTAAAATATATATGAATACAGAACTTATTGAAAATGTAGATAAACCAGACATAAATAATAATGTAAAATCTTCAGGGAGAGGAGCAGTGTATAGTGCATATAATTATGAAGCCGCATCATGTATTATTACTGATTTCATGTATATAAGTTCTAATAAACCCATAAGTATTGATAGTCTAAATACTATTAAAAAAAATGAAAATATAGAAATAGATAAAAAACGAACAATTTTATTTCGTGAACGCACACTAATAAATGATAATATATTACAGAAACTAGGAACTTCTGCTAAAAAAATAAAACTTCTTTATAAAGCCAGTTTAGATGGTTTTCAGGCAAGCACATTTCATTCGTTATGCAACAATAAAGGACCAACAATTACTGTAATAAGTGCAAATGGTCGTATATCTGGTGGCTATACCTCAGAATCATGGACTTCCAGAAGTAATTATGTGCATGTTGCTATTGGTGATGCATTTTTATTTACAACTGAAGGTGATAATGTTAATAAATATTACAATAATAGGAATGCTCAACATTCTATGTTTGATCACCAAAGTAATGGACCCACATTTGGAAATCATCCACATGATTTGCACATTTCAGATAACGCTAACACAAATACAAATAGTTATTCAAGTATAGGCGCCTATACATTACCCTCAGAAAAGACTTTATTTGGTTCACAAAATTTTACAGTTAATGATATTGAAGTATATAGCACTGAGGTTTTAGCGACGGCTGAGTCTGAGATTAGTAAATTTATAGTAAGTAATAATATATTTACTAAATTGGGTGTTACCGCCAATAACGCTAAACCATTGTATAACTCTAAAAGAAATGGTTTTAGTCCACAAACATTTCATTCTTTTTGCGACAATCAAGGCCCTATAATTATGTTTGTTCGTGCAAATAACCGTATTTCCGGTGGATATATCCCAGTATCTTTAACATCAAAAAATAATTGGGTAACGATGCCTTCTACCACATTATTTTTATTTACAACACAAGGTGGTAATATTAATAAATATTACAATATTTCAAGGTTGGAAAGTTCGTATTATGATGGCCCAGGACATTTTCCTTTATTTGGAGCTGGTCATGATTTGTATATAAATCCTAGCGATAATTCAGTTATCGCAAGGCCCACTTCATATGAATTACCCTCGGATAAAACTCTTTTTGGGTCAACATCAACCACAGTTGATGAAATTGAAGTATATGCCGCGAGTGAAATTTCTAAAAGTGGTGATAATAGTGTAAATTCTTTTAATAATGAAAAAAATGAGATCATAGATAATAGTAAAATTAAACAACCTTATTATGGAGAGCCATGGCAACAGCATACAACTGCCAAATTTTTACCAGATTTTACGATGGAAGCTCGTGCTAAAGCAACTACAGATGTCGTCGGAATATATGGAGGTCATGGAGTCACTGTTCGTAAACTTCAATTAACCGTAAATTTACCTTTAAATCTTGGATTTGATAACGGTCGTTGGAAAATACACTATATTTTTCAAAAGAAAGTGAATGGAGAATGGACAGGAAATGGGTGGCCACATGTATCGGGAAGTATTATTGGTTATAATAATGGCACGCTTCAATGGACAGATGCACAAGATATCTATACAGAAGTGTCTAAAAATCCACAACTAAGTATTGGCATTATTCCAGGTGATATGCTTCGTGTGAGAGCATCCTATAATTATACGCAATCGGGAAATTATCATTTAAATGCCGAAGATGAAGTAAAATATTCAAAAGTGTTTACATATTATGATAATAATGACAGTAAAAAATCTAATGTTGTAACGGTCTACAAACAAACAGACTATAATGCTGCCGCAGCAGCAGAAGCAGATAATAATATATGTAATAAACCATTAATAAATAATGGCGAGGGTAAACAAATTTATGGTAGCTGGATTGCAACAGCTAGACCCATTACACATACATCCGTAACATCTACTGGTGAAAAAGTATATATTGCATTTGATGATAAATATATTAAAATGGTTACTCAAAGTGGTGAAGGAAGATATAAACCAACAAATAGGCAAGATGTAGCTGAATATAATCCATGCAATTGGAATTCATATTCTATTGCACCAAGAGGCAATTATAATATAAGATAATGGTTAAAAATAATAGAATTAATATTTATTTTATATAATTAATTCCACATTTAAATCTTATCCTCTATATGAATATAAAAGCAAAAATAGATCAATATATCCATATATATAATTTAGATAGGACTAAACATCCTATCCTAACTCCAGATATTTGTCATTATATGTTATGTTCATCATTAGACATATTATTGCAGCAAATTGACTTAAATACTCCAACAATAGTTGATATTAAAAATAATGAAGATAAGCTATTGCTTATATTTTCGGATATTATAAAAAAAAATGATTTTAAAGTTGATGAAATAGAGCAAAAGGATAATATGCAACAAATTATTATTAATTTTATTCGTATTATTATAAGTATTATCACTTACAAAAAGAAAAGGGATAAAAGCTCAATATTAATTACATATCAATTGTATGCAAATATTTTTAAAAATAATTTATCGAATGAATTTAAAAATAAACTTAATTTAGTTTATGACAATTTTAAAGAATTTTCAGTCAACAATATTATAAATAATCATTTTATTGCAATCAATACTTTTATTTTTAATTTAATAAATAAAATACAACATAATACAATTTGGGTTTAAAAAGGATATAAAGGTATGTCATATTATAATAAATAAGGAAGAGGTATTACTACATTTTCCCTATTTAAAAGCGTGGTTAGCTCAGCAGGTAGAGCACCCGGCTGTTAACCGGTAGGTCAGAGGTTCGAACCCTCTACCGCGCGTATAATCCGAATACATAAAAAGTATGGATGTCCATTTTTTTTATGAATTTAATTAATGATTTAGAATATAAATTATGAAATACAGTAAAAGAATTTGAAAAAAGTAATAGTAAAATTAATATTCTGCTATATTATTAATTACATAATGCTAAAAATGTGAATCCATACATTGGTTCTTTAATATTAATTATAACCCTATTTGTAAAGCGTGGTTTAAAATTAGTAGATGTTTCAATTGAGCTATTATCTATTACTGCACTATTGCATACTGCATTATTTATATCCGTTAAAATAAAAGTAAGAATGTTACTATATTCAAACTTTATAATCCACTGGTCATTTATATCTGTGTGAATAAAATCCGCTATATATCCATGCCCTATTTGATGATGATGTGAATTATCTAAGCAAGGGCATATTATACCTGAAATAAATTTAATATTATTTTGATATAAATTAGGTTGAATTGTTTTTTCTTTATTTGATATTAAATATTTCAGTAATTCATCTTTATAATCATTTTCTTGATTTTTTATACACTGTTTTGGTTTTATTGTATCTTCACCACCTCTATTACAATCTACCTTTATTTTAATAGATTGTTTCCGCATAGAGCTATCACTACTGCTATCACTACTACTATCATAATTGATGGATTTTGTATGTTTATTTAATTTATCTCTTTTACATTTTGACTTATTATAATAATATTTGCATTTTTTACATTCACAACATTTGTTTTCCATTAATAAAAATAAATATATAATATATAATATATTTATTTTTTTCAATTTATACTTAACTTACTTTAAAAATAAAAGAATAATATAATATATAATACAAAAAAATGACAATAATTGGCGACATTTCGACAATTGGACATATGGTTGGTGGAGCTTTAGGACATGGTATCGAAACAGGGGTTGATGGATATAAAACATATGAGGATATTCATAATCATAATTATGAAGGAGCTGTTATTTCTGGTTCAGAGACAATAATAAATGGTGCGGAAACAGTTATTGATGGAATAGATGGAAATTGGTTGTAACTTCGTTGTAACTTCATTGTAACTTCGTTCTTTTAAATAATATATTATTTGAGTTTTTTAAATAATACATTATTAAATTTAATGTTAGAAAATATTAATACTTAATCAATCTTTTTATGCTTCTTCTAGCACTTTTTTTTTTCTTATTAACATTACGACCCCCACTTAACTGTGCAACATGCTCAGTATTTGCACTGTCAGCTGCTAATAATTCACCAAGTTGTTCAACAAGTTGATTAGATAATCCTGATATTTGTGTAATTTCTGAATCATAACTAGATATTTGAGCTGATTTACTACTTAATTGTTGAGCTAATATATCTTTTTCTAGTTTAGATGATTTTTCTGTATTTTCTAATTGTTGTTTAATAGCCGATAATTCATCTTCCTTAGTATCTATTTGCCTTCTAACAGTAGATAATTCATCTTCCTTACTAACTAATGTTTCTCTTATAGAGCTAAGCTCTGCTGCAACTTGACTTTGCTTAGTATTCATAGAATCTGCACATGCAGATAGTTCTATTTTTGCTTCTCCAAGACTTTGCTTTGCAGAAGAAAGACGCTCATTTAATTTTACTATTAATGCTTGAACTTCGGTAATGTTTTTCTGTATTAATTTCAAATCCGCTGTCTTATCAGACATTTATTTATTTATATATTATATAATTGATTTTTTATTTACATGGTTATCGATTTACCAAATATTAAAACAAAATTAAAAGAAATGGTTCATAAAATTAGTTTATTAAACCAAAAAAAAAAATTAAAAACCAATTTATTTGATATTGTATTAGAATCTATATATAACAATGAGAATGGGTGCGAATTGTTTATATCAGAGAGTCAATATCATGATGTTTTACCAAGTGTTTATATTAAACTTATTCAACATATTCCAAATGCACCTAATATTAATAAAATGATTATCGCTATAAATAACAAAATTAATAAATTAGACGCTAAATTTTTAAAATCAGAAACATACAAAGATATACAATTATTTGTTAATTTTATAGATTCTATAAAACGCTATTTAAATAAATTAAAATATACAATATTTAATTTAATGTATGGCAATATTCAACAAGGAGGGGGACTAGAACAGACCGAACTAGATTTAGACGAAGTAATTGTAATAAATACAAATATCGTAGTTAAATTAGAATCAATCGCATTATTGTTAGAACAAATTACCCAAAAAATACTATTAGAAAGTAGTTCATTTGATTGTTTAAGTATATCTAATAAAATGAACAGTGATATTCAAAATTTTATTCATTATAAAACACTATATAAAACAATAAGTGATATGATAGATGACCCTGCACATGCTACTATTTTATCTGAAGTAATTAAAGAGACTTGGTATATTCAAATAGCAGACATCATTAAAAGTCGCAAATGGGAGCCAATTGATATAACCGATGATAGTATACAAAATTGGAAATCAGAAAAATGCAAAGATGTTATGAATATGACAAATGATTATAGTAATTTTCTAAAACTTGTTCCGAAATTAGTAAATTTATATGAAGACATGAAGGGCGCCGTTCGTATTTTAATAAGATTTAATAATATAACAAATATTCCAATTAAATTGGATGATTACATTAAAATCGATTATGATAATAAAACATTAATATCACAACGAAGTAAAATAAATGTTCGCGGTATATATTCAATATATGATAATTTAAATAATAATCAGATGTATTTAGAACCACCTTATAATCAAGAAGCATTAAAAGGAACATTTGACCAACTTAGAGATGGATACAGTAATTTCATTTTTGGTTATGGATATTCTGGAAGTGGAAAAACATATACATTATATGGTAAAAATGAAGATGTAGGTATTATTCAATTTGGATTAAATGACCTAATTAGAGATAATTATAGAGTTGAATTAATATATGCTTTTGATATTTATGGATTGATGAATTATACAACATCAACTGGATTAGTAGTTGAAAGCTCTATAATTCATTATATAAAACCAAATGAGCAATTTAATAAAAATGTAGATACAAATATATCAATCAATAGTCAAATTATTGACCCTACTCGAATAGAAAAAGGAAACTTATATGCAGTATTTGATAAATTAAATGAATTTCGTAAAGAAAACAAATCAATCAAAGAAACAATTAATAATCCCGAAAGTTCACGAGGTCATTTATTTTTAACATTTGAGATTACTAAAAATGATAAAATTAGTTATTTAACGGTAATAGATATGGCTGGCATTGAAGACCCTATCTCTATTATTGGATTTTATTTTGAACCACTATCATCAAATAATGGTAACAGTGTGTCAAATATACTAGCATGTGTTGGAAATGATGATATTAAAGGTAAAGGTAAACCGCTTGAATGGAAAAAAAAAATAACAAAGGGGCATCCAAAAGGATTAGAATATACCGATTTTGAAAAGAAAAATGTATATCAGATTATTCGTGAAGGGTTTTTCATTAATGAAACAATACACCATTTGAAAGCCTTTTTACTTGAAAAACAAGGTGTTGTATATAACGGTAAATTTCAACAAGGTCATAGTATAAATTCAAATAAAATAATGTTTTTACCTGATAAATATAGTAAAGAGAATATTTTTTTTCAACCAAATACATCGTCATCAAAAAACATATTAATATATAATGTTTTAAAATATCTATGTATAATGACTAAAACAAAGAAACAATCTAAATTTATTATGATGTCTGTAATTAGAAGTGATAGAATAGATGCTACTACAAAAGACATCAAATTTATTGATGAAACATTAAGCTATGTAAATAATCTTTTGGTTCAATAATTATATTAATTTAAATTATAGATAAATAATAATTTAAATTGCTATATATTCAACATATAGTGCTTTTAAAGACGCTCCAAAATATTTATAATTGTGCTCGTGAATATAAGTCTTTTGTAGTATTCATATTAAGGTCATGGATTAAATTAGCTTCTATTCCAAATTTAGATGATAATTTTTCATCTCTGCTCATAGCGTCAAGAAGATAATAATATTTTATATCAGAAACACCACGAGATGACAGATTATATGCCATTTCTAACTCAGGAATATCGCGCTTATTATTAAAAATACTAAGCATTATATGTGCAGAAATACGATTATACCCTTTTGGCGTTAAATGTTTGGTCATAATATATTCTTTAATTCCAAATAATATTGATAATTTTAATAGAAATTCGGTAGTTGATAATCCCGCATCAACCGCATCAATGGTGTGTCCAAATAAAGAAGTAAGTAAATCTAATCCAATAATAGTTGATACTGATTTATAGATTTCAATGAATTCCTTTAATTTATCCGATATTAGACTTAATATCAACATTTCGGATGCCTCATAAAAGAAAAACGAAAAAAATATAACCTGCTCTTCATGTGTCAATTTTATAAAATCGTCAACGGTATATATTTTATCTATTTGAAGAGTCCTATTACTAAATAGATTTGATTTTACTGCATTTGAAACTTCTTCAAAATTTGCAGGATTATCCAAAAACCAAAGATTTAAATATCCCCCTAAAATAATATATCTAAGGAATTTACCATTTTTAACGAATTTTGGATATTCCTTTACAACTATCATTTTAAATGCTTCATGAAAATCACGATATATACTACCTCTTTTTGAGCCAACTATATATTTACCTAAATCAGAATAGCTTTTAATACTATTGATAATTTCTGTTTTATTTGTATCAATCCCAGTTTGATTTTTAATATTTGATAATACCTTTTTTGTTATTGCATTAAATATTTCTTCTTTTACTGTCTTTTCCAATATAGGCTTATTTCGTATTTCCTTTTTACCCCAAATACCAAAATATATAAATATATGCACCATATCACTTTGAGTATCGTCAAATAAGGAATTATTTCGTAATTTATAAAGATAACAAGTAAAATTTTTACCATCAATATTTCCCTCATTGTGTAAACATATATATTCATGCATATCTTCATTTGTTGCGCCATATTTCTTCTCACAGTTGCGACATGCTACTTTATATTTATCAAAAATTCGCCCTTTTAAGCTCTCCTTCATTTTTAAAAATACATTTGCACCGGTATATGATACAACTTTACCAACGGTATATTCAGTATCAAATTCGGATGATAAATTAGGAAGTGTATATTCTACATCATTATTGTCATTTTCATTAATTCGTGTATCCTTAAAACGAATACTAATATTATCTGGAATAATAAATT
>Ga0209190_1000623_pt1 | contig 25753 bp, 21 predicted proteins | sample M_140205_XF_Meta_FD_187315 | JGI IMG/M metagenome (GOLD analysis project Ga0209190, IMG submission 187315) | Freshwater microbial communities from Lake Montjoie, Canada to study carbon cycling - M_140205_XF_MetaG (SPAdes) (version 2) | ecosystem: Environmental > Aquatic > Freshwater > Lake... | reverse complement strand
ATATTTATACCTATATTTAAATTATACTTTAGATATTTTACCTATATTTAATTATACATTAGATATTTTACCTTGATTTTATTTTACCGTCGCTATGCCGAAGGCATATAGGGGGCATAAAAAAATACTTACCGTATTTTACCTGATTTTACCTCTTAGTATATGGGTTGATATTTTTTTTCCGTCTCAATATCTATCCAAAAACCAACACTACAACCTTTCGGTTGCTTCGCTTTCCACTCCTTAAAAGTTTCTCCAAACTTGTTCCTTGGGGCAGTCTTCTCCTTCAAACGCCTAATTTCCGCCCTACGCTTGTTGATTTTTTTCTTGATTGACGCTAAAATGTTGTTAGGGTCTCCTTCGGCGGTAATTTCCTTGATGCGTTCCTTTGCGTCGGTAATTTTTGCCTCGTGTTCCTCTATAGTGCGTTGCTTCATTGTATCTATTGATTGTCTGTCTGTTATCTACCCTACAATGTTATGTTTATCATTTTTTTTTCACTTTTCGTATAAATCTAAAAAAATTAATAAACAAAAAATCGTTTTTTTTTTTATTAATTTAACAAGACACTTTTATAAGATTTTTCAAAAAAAATTGATTTTAGATTTTTACTCAAGTAATCTACCAGTGGATTACCCTATACTCAAGAATGAGTGTTTATCATAGAGATGGTGTTATAAGTATGTGGCGTAGGGCGAAGGAAGACCAGCAGAAGGGTGAGGTATGTATTGCGTGGCACAATTCCGCGCGAAAATTAATGTGGTGTTCCAGACCCCAGATAGGGTTTGAGATGGAGCGGTTTAGGGGGTTGATTAGGGACAAGAAGTTGGTGTGTAGAGATTACAACAACTTTGAGCGAAAGGACTGCGACGGAAAGGTATGGTATTCTTACTGTATTCAACCTACACAGGAGATTGATGTAGGTGGAAACCCTATAAACCTATTCATATTTGGCGTTATGTGCGACGGATTTACCTACTTTTTCAAGAGTAGGGAAAACCGTGATGCCCTATACAACTACATCAACGACATTGAAGCAGGGACAGCAGTGCCGTCAAGGAAAGAATAAACAAGAAGACAAAGGACAATCAGGTAAGTATTTTTTTAAATACAATTAAAGTATTAAGTATTATAAGTAAAATATATTCTTTAAAGTATTATAAGTATTGTAAAGTATTGTAAAATATAATTATTAAAAAATATAAAATATTAAATACTTGTATGAAGTATTCAAAAAAATTGATAAGTTTATTTTTATTTATAAAATAATCATTAATAGTATATAGATAACAATGGGTCGTAAAACATTATTAATATCTCTTGAAGATATAGAAAAATATGGGAAGTGTGTAAAGTGTAATATCTCATTCTCTAATGTAGGGACTATATGCCGAGGAAAGTTAATCCAACAATATGAGCAACATATTGCTTCTAAGGCACACCAAGCAGTCGTCTTAAGTATAGAAAAAGTGCCTGAAGAGGTTAGGGAAAATCATAATAAAACATTAGAGTTAAAACTCAATGAACTAACACATCAAATAGATAAACTTACTAATCTCTATACAACACAGACACAAGTAGTTAATAGATTAGTAAATGAAGTTAGTATCTATAAACGCAACACCGACCAAGCAATTCATCTATTCAAATCTTTAAAAACAGATTTATTTGGTAGAATGGATTATGAGAAGCATAAGTATATAGGTGCTGTTAGAAATGATGAAATGATAGAATATGTTAGTTTTGGAAATAGATTAGCAAGATTAGAACAAGTATTAGTAAATCCAATACCTATTGGAGAAAAAGAAATACCTATACCCATTGGTGTAAATAATCATAAAGTAGTAAATCTTGTAGATGAAGACTATAAATATGAGAAGATTACACCTAAAACTATGATACTAACAGAAGCAGAAACACCAAGACCTATAGCTATACCAGAAAGTTTATCATTAGATGTATTAAAAGGCATTAAAAAAGTAGAAATACAAGAAGTGCCAGAGACACGACACTTTATACCTAATAATTATGAAAATAATAGAGATGAGAGTGATAATGATGAAAGTAGTAGATATGATAGTGATGATGATAGTAGGGAAGATAGTAGAAATGAGGTTAGAACTTGGACTGAAGAAGATGAGAGATTAAAATATCAAAATAGTGAGCAGTATGAAATATATGGAGATGACTACGAGAGTATCCAATGTTTTAATGAACTATTTGAAGAAAAAGATAATGATAATGAAATGAGAATATCATCTATAGCAAGTGAGTTTGAAAATATGGTAGATTGGATTGAAGAAAACGCAATTGGAGTTAAAGGTGTAAATCAAAATGAAGCAAAGAGAATTAAAGTATATATAGGTAAAATGTATCAATTAATGAATAAATATGATGAAAATTATTATGATATACCTTGGACAGAAGATATAAATGGTGGTAAAGATAGTATTTATAAAAGATTAATAGAAATAAGCAATACTGTTTTATCTTTAGATAATATTAATAGTGGTAGATTACTACCTACAAGAGGTAAGAAATAAAATACTTAATTTAAGTATTAAGTATTTACTACTATTTTTTATTTTATTTTACTATAAATATATGATATTTTAAATACTTATAAATATATTTTACACAAATAATATTAAATACTTGTGTTAAATATTCTATTTTTATTCTATGATAAGTTTCCTATACCATTATATCCCATTAGTATCCAATAAGTGCCTGTGCTGTCGGCAATAAAGCGTTGGCAGGTATTACGAGATGTTAGTTGGTAGTTTAGATACTTTGTATCTGTTGTATAGGTAAATCCTACACTTGGTAGGGTAAAAATACAATCCTGACCTGATACTAATTCTTTATAGTTTTGCTCGTTTCCATCCATTGATACTTGTATATAACCATTTACATTTAGAATTGTAGTTATATAATTAGAGGGAACAGCTAAAGGAGCACCTAAATCAGTCCAAGTTAGTAAAGTAGATGAAGACCATACTTTATTATTATTATAATCACATATAATATCTTTACTACCCTGGCACTGAATAACATATACACCACCAACACCACCAGGACAAGTTGTATCTATAAAAGTATCTGTAGCTCTATCATAGTAAATAAGACCACCACTATAGGGAGCACTAAAAAACCCACCTACAAGTATATAATTACTATTGATTACTGAAAGTTTATTAGCCCAAACCGCACCATTAATTGGCGTGCCCCCAAGTGCTGTAAAACTACAATTGGTGCTATCATATTTAGTAAAAAAATTAAGAGTAGCAACTGGAGCTACAGAATAAGCAAAACTACCACCTACATATATCTCACTTGTTGATAAAGCAGTAATATCATTTACATAACCATTTAAATCTGTGCTATTACCACCAGAAGATATTTGATAAGATTGAGTATTTGTAGCACCCTGGCAATTTACTATTTGAAAAAAAAAGGACACGGCAGAACCAGAAGGTTGTAAAGAATTAAAAGTTCCCCCTACACATAAAACACCAGCAACAGTTCCTAATGCTAAAACATATCCACCACCAACACCTTCAACATTAGTAGGGTCTCTTATAACATCTTCAGTAGCAGGGCTAACTGTTGGATTTAGTAGAAAACGAGTTATACCGTATTGTCCTGTAGCGTTAGTATTTACTGTAGAAAAATTACCACCTACATAAACAAACTGATTATCACCACAAATAGAGGTAATTTCCGTCGCACCACCACTACAACTTCCACTTACTTTTGCGTTAGATATTTGAGTAGTTAGAGTAATATCATAAATATATATATTCCCACTATCACCACCAATCCAGATATGATTATAGACAGGGTCAAAATATTGTGCTTTTATATTTTCAGGATTAGTCATTACATTAGCACCAAATGCTACCCAACTTGAAGCAGGAGTTATACCTTTATTTACTACGGTTAGTCTTTGAGATGGTATAGATGGTAAAGGAACACTCGCCGTATTAGCATTACCATTATCAACTACAAAATCAGGATAATAATTTATATTAGCTAAAGAAGTTGTTAATTTTGTAGAACTAGCTAATGGTTGAGTTATTACAACACCACCTGAAGAACCAGTCATTCGTATCGCACCAGCATTAGAACTTAGATTTACATCACCACCACCGTTAGCAGTAATATTTATAGGAGACAAAGCACCTGCTGTTGTTTGAATATTTATAGGAGAAGTAGTTGATGTTGTTGTTATAGTAATAGCACTATTTGTATTACCTGTCCCCATCACAATAGGATTAGCATTAGCAGTTGTAGAAATAGTTGTTGTAGAACCACCGAATGTATTTCTTAGATTTAGACCAGCAACAGATAAAGAGTTTTGAATTATTAAACCATTTGTCTCTAAACTTCTATAGAGTTGATTAAAACCTGTTGAACCATCGCACCTAAAAAACTCAGTAGGAGTAGGGTTATTAAGACAAGTTAATAAAGATATACTACCATTTTCACTACCTGCTACTACATCTCGTTGATTTATAGCTATTCTTGCGTATTCTATCTTAGCACCAGCATTATTATTAGCGTTATATGATAATGCCCCTATACCGTCATTATTAGCAGGAGTTGCTGAGTTTTTATACAAATCTAAATGAACGGCGTTAGCATTACCATTTGTATTTTGAAATGTTGTAGCAGGATTAGTAGCACCACCAGCACTACTTTGTGATACTACAAAAGCACCAGTCCCATTAAGAACTGTCTCTATTTGACCATTTGCTGTTGAAGTAGTTATATCTACAGCACCCATATCTAAGTTTGTAGTTAGGGGTGCTTTCAAAGATACAGTTGCTACTGTCCCTACTGTAGCTACATCTATATTAGACCCACCAAGCACTGAGGTTATAGTCCCACCACCACCACCAGCACCCCATAATAGAGTTCCACCAGCACCAGCAGTTAAAACCTGATTTAAAGCACCTGTTGAATTAATACTATCTCTAATATTAAAAGGTTGTAAAGAGGTATTTGTAGTAATAATACCAGCATTTGTATTTAAAGCAAGATTTTGCCCTACGACACTATTTTGTATAGTTAAAGTATTAGCACCATTATTATGATTAATGTCGTTATTAGCTATAACAATACTTTCAGTAGCAGTTTGTATTGTAAAATTATTGTATTGTAGAGTTGAATTAGTAGTAGGAACACTATTTTGATAAACCGCTATACCTTCACCTACCATTTGAGTAAGACTATCATTTGGAACATCAGTTAAAGTAATATCATTATAATCTATATTTAAACTTTGTCCTCCAAGAACACCTAATATTGCTTCGCTCCCTAGATTTGTAGTTTGATTAAATGGATTTAGAAAACCTACTGTAGCTACAGCACCTACAGTTATAACATCTATATTATCACCACCTACAACAGCATTTATACCTCCACCACCACCACCAGCACTCCACCCTACACCACGAGGAACAGCATTATTTACAGCTAAGACCTGAGTGTTTGTCCCTAATGGATACATTATTTCACTGTAAGACATTTGTAATATATATCATATAGTAAGATAATTTATATAAATAAAATCTTTACTTATATTATAATGAAAAACAATAATAATACATCTACACTAGAAGGAGGTATATATAATTTTGTTAAGAATGTAGGTCAGCATATATTTGGAACTGATAGAGAAAATCCTAATAAAGTTAATAATTATCAACCTACTAATCTTCCACCTAAAAAAATACTATATGAAATGGTAAAAAATACATATCAACCTAACTCTAAAATACCTATTCAAGGATTTAGTATTATTAGAGAAACACCCACATTACAATTTTATTTAAAAGATAATGAAAATGTTATCGTAGTAGCTGTTAGAGGAACTATTGATTTAAAAGACATAGGAGCAGACATTGGAATAGCTATTAGAACATTACTTTATTCAACTAGATATAAGAATGATTTAACTACAATTCAAGAAGTACAACAACAATACCCTAAACCACCATATATCTATTATGGTGTAGCACATAGTTTAGGTGGCGTTATATTACATAAACTCATTAGAATGGGATTAATTAATGAAGGTGTTAGTTATAATCCAGCACTTGAAGCAACAGATATTAATGATACAACTACAAAACACTACAAAATCTATAATCAGGATGACCCTTTGTATATGTTAATGGGGAAAAATGCTTCTAATGTTGAGGTTAGACCTAATAAAAATAGAGGTTTAGCAAGTGCCGTAATAGGAACTACAGATTTAGGTAAAGCTATTAATTCTGTTAGAGCACACTTACTTAATAATTTTGAAGGAGGAAAGATAGCTAAACATTATCCATTGGATTTTGGATTAGGAGTTGATAAATATCTTGAAAAAGCACAGGATTACGCACGAAAAAATGGGTATGAAGATTACGACTTGGTTAAATACGCAAATGATGGAAAACATAAGTTAATTCTACGAGGCATTCCATTTGGAAACAAGGATTATGATGATTTTATCAGTTATACACTAAAAGAAGGAAAAGATGTCGCAAATAAACATAGAGATAGTTATCTAAAGAGAGCAACTAAAATTAAAGGTAATTGGAAAGAAGACCCCTATTCACCTAACAATTTAGCTATAAAGATTTTATGGGGAGGAGGTAGAAAGAAGAAGATTAGCAAATACGCAAACCCTATAGATTGGGAAGATATTAAATGGGGTAGTTTCTCTAATCAATTCAAAATATGGAAGATAAGACATCCAGAATATACACAAATAGCTACATTAGATGACTTCGCACGAATGATTAAAGAAGCACCACAAGCATTTAAACCAATTACTATTAAAAGAGCAAACTTCTACCTTAATGTTTTAAAACCACAAGATAGACCTGAATATATGGAAGGTGGTATTGCCCCTATGGTCGCAGCGGAAATTGCCTATGAAGGTGCTAAACTTGTATATGAGTTTCTACCTGACGATGCTAAAGAGTGGGTAGATACACAAATAGATAGTGTTAAAGAATACGCTATGGATGTATTCAATGAGATATTTAATACAGAAGAAGTACAAAAAGCAAGAGATAAAGCTAAACACGATGCCTTTATGAAGGGACAATTTGAAAAAGGTTGGAGATGGGATGAGGAAGGTAATGTAATTCAGTTTCCAAGAGCACCTAATGGAGAACTTTGGGTAAAATTACCTAATCCATCTTCACCTGAAAAGTTTGTATGGATTAAGAGAACGAGTGCTAGGGCTATTTATGAACAATTAAAAGCACAGGAGCGTATTCACCGAGGACAACAGGGACAAATGGGTAAATCATATATAGATTACGGAGATGACGCTATTGAAGAACAACAATACCAACAATCACAGAATGACCCTACTTATAATCAACAATTACAGGAGGCAACTAATCAACAACAAGAAGAAGAAACTCAAAATATTAGAAGCAAAATGGGATTAGCTAAACAACAACAACAACCTATACCTACATATCAACAACCTATACAACAACAACAAACCCCTTACTCTACACAACAACAATACCAAACTGACCCTTATCAACAAGAATATGAAGATGATATACGAGCACAACAGCAACCACAAGGTGGAGGTGTAATAGAGGATATAGGTGAGTTTATTAATAACCTATTTAATAAACAACCTAAATATGAACCAGGACAGACATTCCGTATTAACCCTAAGACAAGGTTAGAAAGAGAGCAAGATAGTAGGGTAAGAAGGAATAGAGAACTACAAGATAGAAGATATACTTAAAATAAAATACTTTACTCAAGTATTTAATATAATTGTTTTTTTTATTTTTATTTTATAATGAGTTTTAGAAATCTCTAAAAGAAAAACAAATTAAAATAAGTAAAATACTTAATACTTCAATTAAGTATTCTATTTATTAATAATAATAATATTAAATATATTTAAGTTATAGAATATCTCTTACTTACTATCTCATCGTAAGTTAATCCGCTTGTCTTTCTAGTATTTTTCATCTCTTTATAGTAGTTATCAAGGTCATATCCATTCTTCATAAAATCCATTATTCTATTAATAGCGTGTCTTCCACAAGTATTGACTTTGCTTCCCTGTTGTTGATATGCTACTGGATTATATACTACCTTTCCACCTTGTTGTATCCATCTATCATACATATTTGTTAATAATGGAGTTCCACTACCTACTAATTGTCTCATTCCACAATCTATCCATTTTAACTCTGTATCTGGTTTGACCCCATAACTATCAAAACTCTCTACCTTTCTACCATCTCTAAGCACAGCAGTCCAGTGTCCATTCATAGGGGAACTTTCATAGAGTATAATAGCATAATCTTTATTCTTAGGTAATAGTTTAGATATATCATTATTATACCTACTTAACTCTTTGTAGGTAAGGATTTTAGCATTAGGTAGGTAGTGTCTTATCTCTTTATCATCAAGAGGATTAGAGATAATACTTTTTAACATTATACTATAATGTTAGATAATATTTGTTATCTATTTTTTCTTTGGAAATCTATCTAATTTAACATTAACAGTGTTTAATTTTCTAAGAAATCCTATTGGTTGAACTCCTTCTATTAATTCTTTCCATTCATCATCTGTAAATGTATATGGACTTTCGTTAGGGTCTAATCCAGGTAAATCATTAGCATCATACGCTACTGCGTTATTATCATCAACCTCTTCATACCAAACTTTAAAATCTCTATTATACTCTAATTCAGTAGTTTCCTCATCATCACTTAATACAGGTATAGATAAAGGTGTATCAGGTGCTTCTTCATCTTCTAATATTTCTCTTCTAAATGGTAGATAATTAAACCCTAACTCTTGTAATAGTCTTGTGTGAGATAATGCTTTATCTACTGTTTTTTGTGTATGCTGACGACCATAATATGATGTTTCTGTAAAGGTGCTACCTTCTACATAATTTGTTAGATTTTCATAATTACATACCCAATATATCTCATCTTTTAATAATTTTTTATCATCTAACTTATAATATTGACCACTTCCTATTTTAGAAAATTGTTCTCTTATTTGTGGATAATCCTTTATAAGTTTCATATAAACAGCAATACTTCTAACTTTCATTTGTGGATTATCACTTAGTTCTTCATTCCATCTACTATTAAATAATTTCTTTTGGTATTTTCCCTTTCGTTTTTCTGCTCTATCATTAGTAGGTATATCTTCAAAGGGTATTCCTCTATATTTATTGTAGAGTGCTCTCATTGCTGGTGTTAGATAATAATATTCCTTTGGTAATTGTGCTGGTCTTCCTGTTTTTTGTTTATTTGGTTTAGGTTCTTTCTGTTTCTTTTGTAGTTTAGGTGGTCTCCCTACAGGGTTTTTAGGTTTATCTATAAACTCTTTTGCTCTTTTAAGTCTAGGTGGTAAATCATTTGGACTAACATCTTGGATTGCGTCTGTAGGTCTCCAATCTTTAATACCTACTAATCTTATACCTTTAACTCCTCTACGAGTTCTTGGTTGATTATGTACTGCCGACAATGTAGCTATTTCTTTATTTAAATAACTCATTTTTTCAGGCACTTTGATGATTAAACTGCCCCATTCAGGTATATCCATTATATACATATAGTTAGATAAAAAATAATTTATCTAATTAGTTGTATAAACTATTTGATTTATTCAATTAGATTTCCATTGAGTGTAAGTATCGTCCCATTAATTTGTAGGGTCAAAGGGTCGTGTTTTGTAGTTTCACTAGGCGTAGGGTATTTAATATATGATTTTTGCGTCCCAACAGAATGTGCCATAGCGTCAGCATCTGCCTGTTGTTCCGTATAGGTATCACCATATTTTTTAGATAAATAGATGTGCCTAAGCATAGAGCAACCAATGTTTTTCTTTAATACCCTATTAAGAATGCGTGTAATTGTGTTTGTATTAAACTGTTTATCACTATCTACTAGAAAATAGGGTATGCCTGTAATTTTATTACTAACTGTATCTATTCTATTATGATACGCCAGATAAGTGGTAATATCATTCCAAAGAGTATCAGGTATTTTAATTTTCTGTGTTCCTAATGCTTTAGAAGTCTTAAATGCGTTAAATATGAATGTTCTACTTACTAAGCATAAATGATTAATTTTTTGTGCTTCTTCCATAGGCATTTTAGGGTCTTCGGCATAGTCAAGAAAATTAAAGGCATTAGGTGTTAGAGATAATACCATATTTTGATAATCTTGATTTCTTCTAGGTTGTATATTTACATAAAGAGATAATACCATCATTTCTTTCAATAGAGTGTCTGTTTTAGATGTATGTTTAGTAGTAATCCAATTTGTATCTCTAACTTGTTTGGCAAGATTATCATAAATTGCTACAATATCATCCCAATCCATCCAGTTTTCCTTTTGTGTAGGAGTAAGTTGAGTTGTATCTACTGCTTTTAGGGTTTCTGCTTTATCCATCATCTTAGCATACCAAAAATTGTATGCTACTAGGTCAGGTTTCTTATCTAAACCATTTGCTTTTAGTGCGACTACAATAGATGTTAGATATGATTTCTTAGTGTTTTCAGCGTAATCAGTTAATACTTTTTCAACAAGTTCAGTATCTCTAAGAAAGTTAAGATTTTTAAAAATACTAGGTCTTTTCATCAAAGGTAGCATCTTCTCATAGATTTTTTCAATATTCCTTAAATACAGCGTTATACTAGTAGAAGAATTACCATTTTCTTCCATTACGCTCATTAACTTTGTTTTCAGTGTTCCGTCCATAGTTTTGTATATGTTATTATATAAGATTATTTTTATATATCAATTTTTTTTACAAATATTGAGTTTTACATAAAATATCAATATTTATATTTTACTCAGGGTTTAACATACACGGTGAGCATTCAAACATAGGTGTTCCTTTTTCTTCAGGTGTTAATAGGTCAGTTCCACTCCAACACCATCCCCCATCGTGTTTATAAACAACTAACCCTATAATATTGTATTTATGTTTTTCTTCTTCATAGTCTTCCTTAATCTTTTTAATTGTCTCAGGTTGTTTATGACTATATAAATCCCAATTAAACTTTAGAGCATTAATAGGTGTATAAATTATAGTATCATCTTCATAGACTTCATTAGGGTCTATTATTTGTCCCTCCTGTAATTTTACCTTGTATTTAGGTTTTTCCTCTTCCTTAGAATTATTTTCTACAATAACTTGTTCCTCAGTTTCCATTCTATATATATATTATACAATTTTTTTTTTATATATCAATTTTTTTAATAAATATTAATTTTACCAAAATGTTAATATTTATTTTTTATATGCCTGTTTTTTTGACTGGGTAGCAGAAGATAATAGACGATTAACAGGTATAAACGCCTACATAAGTATTAGATATAATACCTATGTAGATTTTACGCTTTTACTAGAACTCATAGCAACTCAACAAATAGGTTTAACTATAGCGAAATGTGGTGCGTTTAAACCCTAACTTCTTAGTTTAATCCCTACTTTATAGAAGAGGTATATCTTATTTATATATTATATCTTTAGATTTTAATTTTCGGCATTATCCTTTTCTTTTTTAGATTTATTATCACTTGTATAATCGTCCGCTAAACACCATATCTCTTTTTCAGTCATACAAATATTAGGGTAGTTTTTAAATATACTACACCACCTAGTCTTCATACCTTTTACTCTACTAATAAAATCTTTATCTACGCCAACATATCTTTCTAACATATATCTCAAAGCACCAGCACTTCCGCCGTGTGGAAAATATGTAATAGAATTACATTCATTTAGTATTCGTCTTGTAGATACAGAATTAGTAGGTAAATGATTTGTAGCTACAACTGAAATGTTATAATGTCGTCCTATCTCAAGGCAATGGTTTAGAATAGCATAAACAGCATCTCTAACTTTCTTATCACTGAGATTATCAGTGTCGTCAAATATAACCATACTGTCTGCTAAATCTTCTGCCTTAATAGGGTCTTTCCAAATTGTATCATCTAACTTAATTCTCTTAGGGTATATCTTGTCTAAAGAAGGGTCTTCATCCAAGGAACTAAACATATAAATAGGGCGGTCTGGATACAGTTTTTTATACCCTTTACAATAATTGTAGGTATATGTGGATTTTCCAGAACCACTTTGCCCTGTTATGTAGAGTATTTCCCTCTCTGTTTTTGGGTTAGGTATTTGTTGAAACTTAGCGTCTCCCTTAATACATAATTTCGTGAAACCTTTTTCTATAATATTCTCTTTGTCTCCTGCCTCTACATATACAACAGCACCATTATAGCTACCGCCTTCTATTTTACATAGGGGTTTTCCAATTCTTTCTAAGTTCAAGGTCATTATTCGTGATATATCATATACTTAGATTTTTAATGGATAAACTTTTTTGCGTCGGTATTTACAAAACTCTGTATTTGTTGTATATTACTATCTAACATTTTTATTTCTGGGTCAAACCCTAAATCTTTTAACGCTATTTTTATTAATTCTAATGTATGAGCATCTTTATATTTCTCTCTCAATATTTTTATTGCCTTTAGATTAGATAATTTCTTGTATTCCTTACCTACATTACTATTAAAATATCTAGTTAATCGTAATAGGGTCTTTTTATCACCTTTTATCTTAGATATACTAAATTGTCTTTTTAACGCTTTATAGTATTGTCCCTCTTTAATGTATTGCTCTTTATCTTCTATTAGATTTTTTAAGTGTTCGCTATCACTTTTATCAAAATTGTAGATAATACTTAGTTCTTTGAATATATATTTTTCTCTAATAATAAAATCTAATTTAATAAACCCTAAAGTTCCTTCCATTAAAAATCTAATAAATTGTCGTTTGTTCATTTCTAATACACTTGGTTTAAAGTATTTTATCTTGTTTCCATCAATATCTTGTAGTTTTGCCTCAATAAAGTAAAATGTGTTAGGCACAACATCAATAATGCGTAAGATTTCTTCATAAATATCGCTTGGTGAATAATTACCATTAATTTCACTATATAAATCTATATCTCCAGCATTCTGTTGTGATTTTAAAGAAGCACTACCCATTATCTCTATTTTATTACCCTTAAACTTCATTCTATTAACTAAACCGTATAAGTCTTGTGATATAGGTCTTAATTCTTCAATATCCATTAATTATTGTATATTATATACATAGATTTTATCCAAATGTATTTTCGGCATTATAGTATATGTATAGCATTTGGTCATCATCTTTATTTTCATCATATAACACCCTCATTAGAGTTTGGGCAGGGTATAATTTCTTATTCTTACCTATAAATAGAAACATTGCTTCATTACTCTCTATTTTCATTCTACGCCGTATAATAGCAATAACCTGTATCAATGGCATCTCATTAGGTATAAGGTATTTATTCTTATCAATTTTAGGTAATGTATAACAACTAGCATCTCGGTCTATGTAGCATACTACTCTATCAGGGTATTTCTCTCTCATAGAAGTAATCTTCTGGTAATCAGTATCTTTATCACTTCGTGTTATAACCATTGTATATAGATATATATAGATAATAATAATAAATACTTAAATCAAGTATTAAGTATTTCTTACTATTTTTTAATTTATTTTACATTAAAGATTGAATACTTTAAATACTTTAAAATATTTTTTTACATAATAATATTAAATATTTCAACTAAGTATTTTATTTATTACTAAAGTAGGCACTATCTTTCTTTAACCCTAATTTCTTAGCATTCTTTTTAGCAAAAAAACCATCTTCTGCTCTCATCTCATCAACCATTGCCCTATGTTTAGGGGTCTCTTCCATAACTGCTGTGCCGTAGTTAGGTCTTTCCATTTCTTGTCCCCTATACATTTCATCATCAGCATCATTATACAATTCTGGATTAGTGTAGGGTTTGTTTCTATGAATATATTTACCATCTTTAATAGGTAATGCTCTAAAGTGTTTGCCACTATTTTGTTCCATAACTCTATCGCTATTAACATTAAGGGGCATACCGAATAGGGGTTGTGATGTGCCTTGTAATTTACCTCTTGTTTTAAATCTATTATATTCTGGATCTTGTAGATACATATTATTATCCATATGGTTTATTTTCATAAAGTTAGGTAATCCTACATTTTGTGGTGGTGTTTCTATTTCACTGCGTTTCATTTGTTGTGCTCTACATTTATCTAAATATTCTTGTCTTTTTTCCTCACTCATTACAACTGCTGGTATCATACATTTAGATGGGTCAAAACCTTTGTATCTATCTAAGAATGGTTGTTGTTGTCCTTTACTATCAAACATTGCTCCTCCAATCATATAATAGTCTTGTTGGAATGATGGTGTTTCATAATATGGGTTAGATAAACCTCCATCAGGCACTTGTGTTGCTACATATCTATCAATATATCCAGGATACATAGAGTTTGCTGTATTATTAATCATATCACCCCTATAAAGTAATCGGTGTGTCTGTTCTAAACTACCTACTGCTCCACCTCGTCCTACATTCGTTCTCCACCAATCTCTACCTAAATATCCTACAATTGCTGTAGCTACTGCTAATGTATTTAGTGGTGGTGGTAATACATATACTAATGCTACTGCTGGATTTTCATACACAAAGTCTGCTGTGCTTTTACCTACTTTTTGTGCCGCCGAAATTACTCTAGGGTCAGTTAATATAAGTTGTGCGTAGTGTATTGCGTTTATAGTCATCCATCGTGTAAATTGTGCTAGAGTTGTAATACCTGCTCGTGCCCACGCCTCTGCTCGTCCTGCTGTTCTCCATAGATTTTCCATATTAGTAGCAGGTCTCATTTCTGGGTCTCTAAAATACTGTGGGTCTAACCCTATATTTGGATATTCCTCACCTATATCTACAAAATCAGGTGGAACTCCTGCCCCACCTACTAATCGTGATAGGGGATGACTACCACCATAGGGTGTTTTTCTAGGGTTAGTTGGTCTTCCTCTATTACCTAAGAATAAACTACCAGAATTAGCCCTATCATTTCTACCACCTGTAGCTCTACCTTGTCCTCTTAATTGTTGTTGTTGAACTCCGTATCGTTGTGCGTATCCTTCTCTCTGTATTCTAATATCATCCATTACCTGTAAAATACTATCTCTAGCAAGTTGTGGGTCATTTTGTGATAACGCCAATAATTGAGCAAAAATAGGTGTTTGTTGTAAATAATACTCTATTGCTTGTATATCATTTGGACTAGTTAAGTTTGTTGCTGTTTGATTTTCTGTTTGTAATATTAAGTCTTGTATTGCTTGAAAAATAGGGTCTCCTTGTTGTGGTGCTGTAGCGTAGGGTGGTGGTGCTCCTTGAGGTGGTGCTCCTGGGGCATTAGGGGCATTAAAACCAAGATTTAGAGCATCTATATACACTTGTGGATGTTGTTGAATAGAGTTCATAAATCTTCCAAATATAGGGTCTTGTTGTTGTGGTGCTGAGAATGCTGTAGCGAAATGATTTAAATCTAATGCTCCAGTTTGTGGGTCTAATAGTGGATTTTCAAGACGATTAGGTGGATTTTGTAAAGATTGGTTCATTAATCTAACTGCTACCATTATATAGGGTGCTAACTGTTTAGTTGTAGGTCTATCTCTTGGATTAGGAATACCTCTTACAATATCTGCTACAACTTGATTTTTAATTGCTTGTAATGCTCTTGCTCCTTGTGCTTGTTGTTGTCCTTGTTGTTGTTGTTGTTGTTGTTGTTGTGGATTACCTCTATTTGCTACTGGAATATTAGGGTCTCCAAATCCATTGTAATTTTGTGCTAAATAATCTCTTAGAGCAAGTAAAGAAGTATAAACATCAGTTCTTGCTTGGTTTGTATCTAACATTGCCCTAGGTCTTAATCCTAAGTTTTGTCTAATAGCATCTTCCCTAGTTTTAATATCAAGATTTAATTGTCTCATATCTGCTGGATTAATATTATCCCTTAACATTTGCTTTATTACATCTATAATATTACCTAATTGAGCATAATCTATTCCTCCATTAGCATCAGTAAATAGGGCATCTATTTGTGCTTGTGGTGCTAAAGGTGGTATAACATTACCTGCTAATGGTGCTTGTGGTGGAAGATTTTGTCCTTGTTGTTGTGGTAGTAAAGCATTTTGGTTTATTTGAGCATTCATATTAGCTATTTGTCCTTGTAGTTGTCCTTGATTTTGTATTACATTATTAGCATTATCTACATTACTAACTTTAGAATATACTACTCCATTTTGTATTTGTTGTGCTATTTCTTTTATTTGTCTATAACCCCTAACACCACGAATAACACCTGCTGGGGCATTACCTACAAAATTATCAATTAGAAGAATAATCATTTGGATATTAGGTTCTATCTGTTTTAATTTTTGACTTATAAACTTAAAGTCTGCTGGTGTTGCTGGTGCTGTATTATTTTTAGTATAAACATCAATAATAGTAATAATCTTATTCCATAGAGGTATAATTGGGGATAAATCTATATCTAATGGTTGTCCTGCTTGTTGATTAGGTATTGCTGGTGGAGGTGCTGGATTAGGGGCATTTGGGTCATTAGGGTCTATAGGTATTTGTGCTTGTAGTGGTGCTTGTATTGCTTGTATTCTAGTTTGTAAAATATTATTAATTTCACTAACTGCTAAATCTATTTCATAAACAGTTCTTCGTTCTATCTGTGTTGGTGGTAATTCAACTCTACCACTAACTGCTACTTGTTTTTGTTCATTTTTAAACACTCGTTTATTAGCTCTACGGTCTTCATCAAGTGCTTCGTTTGCTATTCTATTCTCTAAACCTAATACAGGCATTATATAATAGGTTTAGATAATTTTTCCTAAATGGGAAACTTTCTCTATTCTAATAATTTAATTGTTAGTCTTTTTAAATGTAAATCACTTCTAAGATGCCGACATCTATCTCCATCTCTAACATTCATTCCACATTCACACTCACTTCTATTTGCTTTCTTAGCTAATATATCATCTCTATTATTGATATGATAATCTTTAAAATAGTCTTTATAGTCTCCATACCTTTTAAAGTTATTAGGGATATTCTTATTCACTCTACTTTCATTTAAACCAATCCATTTCGCCTCTGCTTTCAATAGGTCTTCTTTACTACCTAATATCTCTTCTAATATCTCTTGTTTATAGTTATCAAACTCTATAACTTTATAACTACTACAATAGGGATTGATTTTATTCTTAAGCCATTTATTAAAACTACTCTTGTGTATATCTAATCTAACTTGTAGAGGAAGAGTAGTAGAACCGATATAGCAACAATTAGGTCTATCATCGTGTGTTGTATATAATCTATACACTATACCCTTTTGCGTCATTTTGTTTCTATTATATATTATACAACAGAAAATAAGTATTGCTTCCAAACCCATAGTTTAATTTAAATTAATTAATATCATACTTCGTTTAAGTATTTAATATTAATTGATTTATTTATTTTTATTTTATATTATATTTAGAATATTTAAAATACTTTTACAATATTTTTTTAAGTATTATATTTAATATTTGAGTTAAGTATTTTATTTTACATTTATCCATTAAACACAGTGGGTCTTCCTTGTAGAGCATCACTCGCCATTCCAATAGGTGTATATCTAAATGCTTGTCCAATGTCGTCAAAAAATCCACCACCAACAACAGAAGGTAATTGTGATATAGGCACTAATTTTCTACCACCTGTTTTTTTACCTCTAACACCTTGATTAAGTGCTACATTTTGTCCATTTCGTTGTGCCATTAGCTCTTCTTTTTGTTCCATACCTGCTCCACTACCTTTATTTCTTTCCCTAATAATTCTGTTTATAACTGCTTTTTCTTCATCTGCCTCTTCTTGGTGGATTTCTCTAACAGGCATTTTATTATTTCCTGATTTATCAAAATGCCTACTAAAATTACTATGTGCCCATCGGTTCATTTCAAGTTCAAATCTGCGTTGTTCTGGTGCTGTAAGCATACTTATATCTATGTCTGGACGAGCAGGTATATCTTCTTCTACTGCTTTTGCTTTTGCTTTTGCTTTTTTAGGTGCTTTTGCTTTTGTAGGTAATGATTTTGCTGATTGTCGTCGTTTTTCCATTAATTCAGGAAGGTTGCTAACACCCATAGCATCAAACAATTCTCTTGCTCCAGGGGGGATTTTTGTTCTCTTTTGTGGTAAATCTATAATTCCTTTAAATAATTCTCTTGCTCGTGGGTCAGTGGCAAATACTTCTTCAGCATTTCTCAAAATATTAGATACTTCTCCGTGAAACTTTTGGGGTATTCCTTCATACTTTTGGGGTATAGCTTTTGCTTTCTTTGCTTTCTTAGGTGCTTTAAATAAATCTCTATTCATAGGCGGTGCTGATTTTTCATTATCTGTAGGCATCATAGTCCAAATCGTTCCCTTATTAAAGGGTTTAGGTATATTTTGTAGTGATGGTGGTAGGTTCATATGTGTTGCCCCTAAGTCTATTTTTGCTCTTGATTGTGGTTGATATAGATTATTTGCTTTAACATATTTACTTGCTTCTATCATAGATAACCCTTTTTCTGCCATAACCTGTTTAACAATGGTTGCTCGTGCCTTAGCTCCTGTGTTAGTGCGTTTAGGTTTAGGTTCTGTAGATACTTTATTTTTAGGGGCAGAATAACTTGGATGTTGTTCTATCCAACTATCACCAGGCGTTCTATTTAAATCTCTTTTAATAGTAGCATTATTCCTATGGGGCGTACATTCATTTGTAGCTCTTGATATTCTATTTCCTTTAGGGCATCTTTTCTTTACATCTTTAGCACCTTTGGTTCTATATCCTCCTTCTATCATTCGGTTCTGTTGTGAGTTTAAAATAGGGTCTTCTAATTTCATTGGTCTATATTCCCTATCATAAAAATCTGCTTTTGCTGATGCCATTTGTGCTATAGAAGAAATACCTTTTCCACTCATACCAAAATTACCACCACATTCATCACCGCTACTACATTCGCTACAACAACTACCACCACACATACCACCACATCTTCCACATCCATTAGATGCTCCACTTCCCATTTGATAATTCATAGATGATACACCACCACCAATACTACTAACACCACCAATAAGAGGTTTAACAATAGCATTGATAAGAGGTAATGCGTTTATTATATCATTAAGTTCGCCTTTAGTATTAAAGCAATGTATTAATTTAGTAATTGTAGGTATCATAGATTTAGGTAGTCCGTGTTTTTCAAACTTTTCATTTAACATTTTCTCTACAAAAGCCATATTACCACCATTATAACCAGATGCTACAAGTTTATCACATATTTTAGCTATAACAGGGGCAACTTTCATAGACATAGAAGCACCACTTCCATCTAATCCAACTGCTTCTAAAGACCCACCATTAAGAGCATCTCTATTTTCTGCTGATTTATATTGTTGAGCAGTGTATCGTTTTGCTATTTGTTGATTGTAAGGATTATTATACGGCATTTAATATATCATATATTTAGATAATAATTTATGATATATCACATTTCTAATCCATTATCATCCATATTAATAATTACTGGTTCAGGACTTTTAGTTCTAGAATTATTGATAATAACTGTAGATAATCCATTAGTAATATTAGGTCTTGTAGTATTTGTATAATTTTTATATCTATTATTAAAGTCTAATATTATATCTTTTTCTATCATAGGTGCGATTTCTTCTAGATTTTTTAGGTCGGTTCGTATAATATTCAATAGGTCTTTTGCTAATAACCTATCAACTCTATTTAATCGTAATTCTATAGATATTCTTCTATTAATATGTGTATATTGTAGAGATACTATTCTATGTGTTTCTGCTCTTTTACCTAATTGAAAATAACTATCTAATGCCTTAATAATACCTATTCCAACTGATAATACACCTAATATGATATTTGTGTTATCATATTGAAGATTTAAAGCGTTTCCAAATCCTACTAATGACGATAAAGTAATTACTGGTATATTAATCATATTTGTGTATAAATTGTATTTATTATGTGCTTCTCTGTGTAAAATACTTAATGCTTCTGCTTTTTCTGCTTCTTCCTTAAATAGTTGTTCTAATGGTTCATCATAGATAATATCTTGCCTAGTATGTTCCATAGGTAATATATTATATATGTTAGGTATTTATTGAGGTGATTTAAATGTTTGACGAAGCACAATCCATTTAACTGTAGATGTATCAGCATTATTGAAACCGTTAGTTCCAACAAGAGCAGAATAGATATTTAAAGTCCCATTAGCAAGAATAGTACTATTTAAAATACCAGCAGTACCACCAGAAACAGTCCGTTGTACCATAACCAAATCCCCTAGTAAAATATTAGCATTAGCTACAGCAACAGTACCAGCGACTAGGGCGACAGAGCCACTATCTATGACTTGAAAAACTTCATTAAACGACATTTTTGTTTATATATCTTATAATAAGATTTTATTTTATAATAAATAAAATCATAGTATTAATTTGAATTAATTAATAGATTACATTAATCTATCTGCTAATTTACGACCTTTACCGCCAATAGGGTAAGACATACCGCCAGAAGGTGCTCCTAAACCAACTGATTTTAGAAAATCATCTGCTTTTCCAGCGTATTTACCTACACCAGGTAAATGAGTAGCCATAGGTAATAAAGGACGGACAAAGTTAAATACTTTCTTTAGTGGGGCAATCATAGAACCTAAACTATCAAAAAAACCACCACCAACAAGACGACGAACATCGCCTCTACTGTAAGTTTCACCAGAAGAAGAGTTAAGTACATCTTCCTTAGTTAAAATACCAGTATAGGTAGCACTTGAACCTTTTTCGCATACGAAAATACCACTATTGACGCATACAAGGACAATTTGGTAGGCAGTTTCATTAGCTACAGCACCAGCAACTGTATCTACTTGATTACGCAAACCTAATGTAAAATTGAGATTGAAATTACCTAAACTACCAGGAGCATAGTAATCTTCAGTAATTTGGATATGACGACCAAACTCTAACATTAAATAACTACCAGATGTAGGGATACGCTGACCATTACCAGTAGGGGCATTAACATTAGCTACACCTTGCCACAAGTTCCAATTTTCATTACAACCACTTTCTACACTGTATCTATACAATTGGTCTTGAGTAGCACTAGCTAAAATACCACTTTGATTGTTAAAATTGATAGATATACTTCTAATAGCACAAGCAAAGTCGCTAACAGCAGGATTAACACCATCAGGTTGGGCAACATTTGTCTTAGCTAATTGAGTAGGACGAACATAGATAAGGATTTTATCAGGTATCATATTTAATTGGATTGTTTGAGAAGTAAAAGAACTATCTGTATAAACAGCAGAACCATTAGCACCACCATTAAGATTTGAGTTAGTAATAGTTTGATTACCTACAAAATACCGAGGGAGGTCAATATAGGGAACAACATTACGAGCAGATAACAAATCGCTCGGTTTAGGGGTAAGAAAGTTGAATACAAGTTTAGAGTTAGATGCTACACCAAAATCTACAGTTGTTTGTATAGACCTTGCCCAAGTTTCAGCACATCGCAAAACTCTAAGAGTTTGAGAGTTTGTTTGTAAGTTCATAACAAAATTGAGATTTTGTATTCCATAGAAACCTTGACCATTGTAGTCAGGGTCATTCCAGACAAATGGAGAAATCATTAGAGGTTCTCGCACCCTAAGGACAAGAGAAGCAGTAGTAGCATTACCTGCTGTTTTAGCTACTTGAGCAAGTGAAATAATATCTATAGACCCACGAGGAGCATCATCTTGTATTTGATTACGAAATGATGATAGAGGATTATTAATGCTACCAACAGCATCAGCATAATTTTGATAGCAATCATTTTGAAAAGGGGTCATAGAGTTATATTTTTTAAGACTTTCTTTATCATACATACGATACATAACTGGGAGGAGGTCAGCAAGATTAACACTAACAGTGTTGTTATTAATTGTTGCTTGTATAGTTTGTACCAATGAATGTAGGGGTAAAGGAGCAAGAGAAGCAGTTCTACCCCAATCAAACAATACTTGCCCTACAGCAGGTTCAAGATTTGCCCCATTTGGAATAGAAAAATTGAGAGTAAATTGACTATCCCATATAACTCTACGGTCAATAATTGTTGTTTCACTAGGTACTTGAATGTTATAGGTATGAGAGTTAGAAGAAGCACTAATAGCACTAAACTCGGCAACAGTAATATTTTGCCCTGATTTATATACGGCATATTTAATACTATCGCTACACATTAAACGGTCATCTTTAACGAGGACTTTAGAAAAATCACTTGAGGACATTTTTGTTTATATATCTTATAATTAGATTTTATTTTAGAGTAAATAAAATCTCCCTATTTAAATTAGATTTAAAAATTATATTTTATAAATCTTGGTTTAATTGAGTAGTTGTTTGAAAATCTTTACGCCTAAACATTAATTTAATTGTAGCACTATTACCAGCAAGTAGATAAAACGGATGTAAATTACCAAAACTATCTCTCCAAAATACCCCTATTTGTATTGCTGATAAAGGCACATTACCATTTAAATCAATTAACCTATACTCGCTCTGTGGAACATATAAAATATTAGGTTTATAATCCCTACCAAAGACTAATGGTGCTTCTAGGTCAGTTAAGACATTAGCAATATTAGATAATGATGTTGCTCCAACCGAATTAGGGGCATTATAAATAAGTGGTGTAGATATAAGATTAGGATTAACAGGTAGTAGAGATGTTGTGAATGTAATATTAGATACAGGGTTCCATAGAGGTGTAGTAGTATATTCTTGTCTCATAAAAATAAAAGTAGCACTATACGGTGCCAATGGTATAGTTATAGCAGTAGGAGGTTGTGAATAGGGTAAAAATGGTGATACATTAAAACTACCATTATAATTAGAAACAGCAGGGGGAACAGCACTACCACCATTAAAAGGTAAAGACCCTAGATTTGTATTATTTTGGTTATAGATTTTAATGATATAATCTTTCCTACCTACACCAGTCGTTGCTGTAGTAGGATTACCTGATTGTTTATTAATGTATGCCTCAAAACTACTGAATAAATTGTATAAAGATTGATTAAAATATAACCTTACATAATTTCCTGCTACATTAAAAGGTGCTGTACGCTCATAAGGTTCAATTTGGTCAAAGTATTGAGCATTTGCCCATAGAGTTGCTTTATCAGTAGTGCTATCCCAAGTCATATAGGGTTGAAAATTAGGATTTAATCCTGCTCCTATTATTAATGCTAGACCTCTATAACAATCTGCTAATGCTTTATTAACAACATTATAAATAAAATGTGTGTAGCTATAACAGTGGTAATAATCTCCTTCCATATTCTGGAAACTTGCTGGATTTGGTTTTACCGCATTTAAATCTTCTGGTGTCCATATTAACTGTTGTTGTACTTCACGCCAAGTTGCTGTAGCGTCATATACTCCCATAGTAATAAAATAGTTAAGATTATTAGCATCAACAGATGGAAGTTCTATACTAGGTATAAAGAGTGGTAATGATGGTGTTTCTAAACTAAATCTTACAACACTAACAAAGTAGTTGCTTGGATTGTCTAGAATAGGGTTTGACCTTGTTTCATTAAACTCTAAAAATGGTTTAGCATTTCTATTTGTAGTATCATTGTTAGTAATGTTCAAATCATAATAGATATGGTAAGGTTCAAATAAGGAATTAGCACTATTTGTGAAAGACATTCTTTTCTATATTATATATAGAAGATAATTTATAAACTATAAAATTAATCATTTTGATAAACCCTATTTTACAGTAATTACAACTCTATAGGTAAAGTATCTAAGTAAAATATATATAAATATAAACTCTACTATTATTTATTACAAAAATCTACTCTACTCATCTACCTTCGTTCTATAGAGAAAGAAAGAAAGATATATATACACTACTAATAATATAATACTTTATTCAAGTATTTAATATTTTAACAAAAAAATAATTTAAAATTATACAATACTTACAATACTTACAATACTTATAAAATTAATTTATAAGAATAATATTAAATACTTATACCAAGTATTCTAAATATGATATACATAAAAAATACTTACCTTTAACTTACCATAACTTATCTTGTTGTCTTCATTTTGCTTCTAAACTGACCATCCAATAGGGATTAACGGTGGCATTTCACCACCCTCTGCTCGGTCTTTCGCACCATCCATTTCTTCTCTTTCAACTTCATCAATGGGCAATGGGATTTCTTTGTAGAGTAAATTGGCACAATGATATACACAAATCTTCTCTAATATTAATTGTTTCTCCTCAGGGTCAATAATGTTTGTTTCAAGAATAGGTATAATCTGTCCAACAACTTGTTGGGTTCCAGAATACCAAATCTTAGCGACATCGGTTCTCTTCAACGCCATAAGTTGTTCAAAACAATCAACCAACCTACGCTTAGAAACATAGAATAGGTGTAGTCTCTTTCCTGTTATCATATGTAATTTTATCGTATCTGTTGTAAGTCCCCTGAGCATAGCTCTAATCTGGTTCTTCAAAACAGTGTATTCTGTTCCATTGGATAATCCGTATCTTCTTTTGTTATTCTTCGTCATTGTAGGGTAGGTTGCTACTATCTTTATTCTGTAAAAATCTAAAATCAATTTTTTTTGAAAAATCTTATAAAAGTGTCTTGTGAAATTAATAAAAAAAAAAACGATTTTTTGTTAATTATTTATGTAAATATTTAGTAAGATTTTTCAAAAAAAATTGATTGTTATTTTTTTGTAGGGTAAGTATTAGTAGCAAGAAATCTGTATTCAAGATGTCGTCAGCAAGTTTGACTAAATCCCTTACGCCTGAAGAGTTGGAAAACTTACAGGATGTTATGTGTGATAAACCCCCTAAATACGAGCACAGCTATGAGGACTGTTGTATGGTGTCTAATATTTACAAAAATCCATCATTCCAAGCGTGGGCAGATGAAATGATGAAGAAATACACACGCCAATATCTAATGACTAATTTTCTACAGTATGCGTGGAGAAACGACGAGACCTACAAGGACTACCCTATACTTTGGACAAAACCTATTAAGAAGACACAACACCCTAAAGACCCCCTAACTCAAATCAAAAATCCAGTTGCGGAGATGAAGATACTAGACAAGGATGCCCCTGATACCGTTTATCTTGCGGTATTTTTCAAATATCAAATCCCTATCTACGGTTTCCACATCCACCCTACAAAGAGAGTGTATGTAGGGGCAAAGAAGCAATCATCAAAGAAGATGTTGTGCGACAGGAAGGCTGTAGAGGCACTCAAGGCAGAGTTGGCGACACTCAAAGCACAAGCATCTGCCCCTAAGGTTTCCGTTGAACCTACCCTACATATGGCGATGGAAGGACTGAGTGAAGAGGCACTTGCTTGGATGGAGAAACTTCCACGAGAGAAGCAAGACAACTATCAAGTGGTTTGGGAAGGGTTTGCGGAAGATGCCCTGATGCGTAGGGTAAGTAAGTGGTGTGCGATTGTAGAGATGGATTTCAAGAAGACACTGAAGAAGTAAATACGGACGACTTAGGTAAAATCAGGTAAAATACGGTAAGTATTTTTTTTATGCCCCCTATATGCCTTCGGCATAGCGACGGTAAAATAAAATCAAGGTAAAATATCTAATGTATAATTAAATATAGGT
>Ga0209190_1000621_pt1 | contig 25795 bp, 39 predicted proteins | sample M_140205_XF_Meta_FD_187315 | JGI IMG/M metagenome (GOLD analysis project Ga0209190, IMG submission 187315) | Freshwater microbial communities from Lake Montjoie, Canada to study carbon cycling - M_140205_XF_MetaG (SPAdes) (version 2) | ecosystem: Environmental > Aquatic > Freshwater > Lake... | reverse complement strand
GCGCGTTCTACGCATCCGCGAAATTACCAAATGGGTCTAGGAAGCCATATAACGCGATCTGAGCGACTTTTTTTCTAAACTAGGCAAACCAGTTGGCTCAAGTGTTATACGCCAGCCTAGTGACCTTCAGTGAGTTTTTGATTTTTTGAATAAATCTAAAAGCGCAGGTCATTGCCATTTATCCGTTACATTGTTATTCTTTACGCATGGGGATCAAGCGCATTTGCCGCAGCTGTCAAGCACCGCTTTCAGCGATGACTAGAATTGATGCTGTTTATTGTTCAGCCAAATGTCGTGTTTATGTTCACAGAAACCCATTTCCAAAAGAGATGATTGCATTGCGGAGATGGATTCGATATTCGCGAACAAAAGTTCCGTTAACTCCTGACAATGAAATTGCAAGCTCTACTCATCCTCACACTTGGTCAGACTTTCCTTGGGTTCAAACATCCAAGGCTGGCGTAGGAATTGGATTTGTTTTCAATGGAGATGGAATCATTGGCATTGATATTGATCAAGCATTTGATGACAATGGAAACATTAAAGATTGGGCATTGTTAATTCTTAATTCATTGCCGGCAACTTATACAGAAATTTCACCTTCAGGAAAAGGAATTCATATTCTTGGCAAAGGAAATGTTTCTACTGGTCGCAGATGGACTTTGCCCGATGGTGGTGTGGAAATTTATGGGAATGGCAGGTATTTCACTATGACTGGAAAACGATTTTTAGCAACACCAAAGAAACTTGCTGATCTTGGAACTGTCATTGAAAGAATTGAACCGATTGTGATTTCACAATGACAGCTGGCAGACCGCCTAAACCAACCGAGCTAAAGCGCATCACCGGCAATCCAGGCAAGCGACCATTGCCAGCACTCAGCATTGTCACGCCTTTGCCAATGGCTCACTCCATTCCGCAACCGCCAGAGACTCTTGGCGAGGATGGCATTGCGCTTTGGAACCAAGCATGGGGCGCGGCAATTACTTGGCTATCACCTCAAAGTGATTTCCAAGCAATTGAGAACGCAGCCAAGCTCGCCGATGACTTAGCCTTTGCCCGTAAGAAGTATCGAGCAACACTTGAACCTGGCGATGGCAGATTGCTGGTTCACTTAAATAAAGCATTTGTTGATTCACTTTCCACACTAGGCTTTGACCCAACCAGTCGATCCAAACTCGGCGTTGCTGAAGTCAAGGCGATCAGTGCAATTGACAAACTTCTTGCCAAGCGAGAGGCGAGAAAATAATTTCAGCCAGGGGGCGAAATGGCAAGAGAGAAAAAGATTGTGGGCTTTCCTCCGCAATGGCTAACGCCAGTTCCAGCAGCTGATCTCAAAAGATCGCGTGGCGATGACATCGCCGACTTTGCAGAGACTCTTTGCAAGATAACAAAAGATTCCATCGCCGGTCATGCTGGCGAGGATTTAGTATTTAGACCTTGGCAACGCGAACTCACCAAACAACTTTTCGCAGTCAAGGCTGACGGAACTTTCCGTCACCGCATCGGCCTTGTCGGTTTGCCACGCAAAAATGGCAAGTCGGCTTGGCTGTCGGCAGTAGCTCTTGAGTCGCTAGTTCTTGGAGCGCAAGGTGGCGAGATTTATTCTTGCGCTGCTGAAAAGGAACAAGCGAAAATTGTTTTCAATACAGCGAAGGAAATGGTTCGCCTTCATCCTGAACTTTCCGAACTGCTAACTGTCTATAAGGATACGATTCACAATCCGAAAACTGGCAGTGTCTATCGCGCACTTTCATCAGATGCCTTCTCCAAAGAAGGTCTGAACCCGACACTGGTTTGCTTTGACGAATTACACGCACAACCCAATCGCGAACTTTTTGATGTTATGTCACTTGCTATGGGTGCGCGTATTGAACCGATGTTGGTTGCGATTACAACCGCCGGTGTTAAAAGCGACAACAGTGGCAAGGATTCAATTTGCTTCAGCCTTTACGAATACGGCAAGCGAATAGCAGCTGGTGAAGTTGTTGATCCATCATTTTTCTTTGCTTGGTGGGAAGCCAACAATGACGGTGACTATCGTGATCCTTCAGCTTGGCGCGAAGCCAATCCTGGCTTTGACGATATTGTTGCCGCCGATGATTTCGCTTCAGCGATTCTGAGAACGCCAGAGGCAGAATTCAAAACCAAGCGACTTAACATTTGGACATCCACTTCCGACACTTGGCTACCGCATGGCGCTTGGGATGTCTTAGCCGATGACCATGAAATTCCTGACGGTTCCGATGTTGTCCTTGGCTTTGACGGTTCCTTCAACGGTGACTGCACAGCCATTGTCGCAGTGTCAGTCGGCGAAGTTCCTCACATTATGCCAGTGGCAGTGTGGGAGAAACCCGATGAGGCAGATGCGAGCTGGCAGATTCCAGTGCTAGAAGTTGAGGATGCCATTCGCAGAGCCGCAACCCGTTGGCAAGTGTTAGAGATTGCTTGCGACCCTTACCGTTGGGCGCGAACATTTCAGATTCTTGATGATGAAGGTTTGCCAGTTGTCACCTTTCCGCAAACTGCTAGTCGCATGACACCGGCAACAACACGATTCTTTGAAGCCGTTGTCAATAAAAATCTAACTCACAACGGCGATGCCAAACTTGCTAGACATATTGGCAATGCCCAATTGCGAACCGACAATCGCGGATCGCGACTTGCTAAGGAAGCAAAAGGCTCTAAGCGCCGAATTGACTTAGCGGTTTCATCCGTCATGGCTCTTGAAAGAGCAAGTTGGTGGCAATCTCAAGGTGGCGCATTGCCACAAATTTTCGACCCGTTCTCAATGGAGGTTCCAGATGCGTGATCAAATCACGACAATCACCGAATTGATTGGCGCAACAATGATCTCAGTAGGTCTTGGAATCATCTTTGGCATTGGCGCTGCTCTTATCGCAGGAGGCGTTCTAGTGGTTGTTGGATCATTCTTGGCAGACTTGGGAGGCAATAAGTGAGCATCTTTAGTCGAGGCATTCAATCCTTTACAACAGGGCGTTATCCACAGTTCAATAATTATGTTTCACCCTTAAGCCAGTTGTACGGTCAGACATCAATGACCTCAGCTGCCGGTGAGCGAATTGATGAATGGACTGCTCTTGGCGTTTCGGCTGTTCTAGGTGCGGTTTCATTACTTGCTGACTCAGTTGCTTCCATGCCACTTCGTTGTTACACAATTGACAAAGATGGCAAGCGAACAATGAAGCCGCTTCCAGATGTTCTTGCCGATCCTGATCCTGAATCAAACACTTACGAATTGATTCATCAAATTGTTGCTTCGCTGGCTTTGCATGGAAACGCTTATGTCAAGATTGACCGAGATCGTTTCGGAAACATGATTGGCTTAGTTCCGCTTCACCCTTATCAAATGCAGGTCTTGCCAACTGGTGACATGACTGGCCGCCGATACTTACACCTTGGCAATGAAATGAATCGCGAGGATATGCTTCACCTTCGCTGGTTCACGCCGCCTCAATCTTTGGTTGGTATTAGCCCACTGAATCAAGCAAGAAACTTGATCGGTCTTTCAATCGCCATGGATCGCCACTTGGCGCAATTCTATGGCGAGGGTGGAACACCTTCAGGAATTCTTGAAACAGATCAGAAACTCAATCTTGAACAAGCAAGAGTTATCCAAGCAACTTGGGAAGCAACTCACCGCCGTCACCGCAAGCCAGCAGTTCTCTCTGATGGTTTGAAGTTCCGACCAATTACAACTTCAGCTGCCGATGCTGAAATGATTGCAACTCGCGAACAATTGATTCGTGACATTGCTAGAATTTTCCGAATCCCTGATCACCTAATTGGTGCGATGGGTGATAATCAGACCTATCAGAATGTTGAACAAGCATCTTTGAACTTCTTGACTCACACAATCGCACCTTGGATTCGCCGAATTGAAATTGCTATTTCAAAAGTTCTTGATCCACGCGATGATGTTGCCTTTGACACTTCAGCGTTACTTCGAACCGATGCGCTAACTCGCGCAAGAGTGAACATGATCAATGTTTCAATGGGTGCGCGTACTCCAAACGAAGTTCGCCAAATTGAAGGCTTAGAACCGTTTGATGGTGGCGATTCATTCAATCAAGCTCTGACTGGTAATGTCACCGCAGGAGGACAAAATCCTGCTCTTGGTGAGGATGCCGATCCTTCAGCGCCGGTGATGGGAGTCCTTGAATAATGGCTGAAACATTCCGAGTTCCAAACGGGGTTCAAGAGGAAGCCAAAAGAGCATTGGGTTGGATTGCCGATGGTCATGCTGGCGGTGGATTCACAGCTGTTGGCAAGAAAAGAGCAAGTGATTTGGCTGCTGGTCATCCAGTAAGTGCCGAAACAATTTTGAGAATGTATTCATTTTTCAAAAGACATGAAACAGACAAGCAAGCGCAAGGATTCAACTCTGGGGAGGATGGCTTTCCATCTCCAGGCAGAGTTGCATGGTCAGCCTGGGGCGGCGATGCTGGCTTTACTTGGTCAACAAGAATCAGAAATCAAATCTCGAAAAGTGCAAGAGCACTTTCCCTGATGGCATCCGAGGAGGGTGACATGGCTGACATGAATCAAGTTCCTGATCTAAATGAGGAACTGACTGAACTTCTCGCAGATGTTGTGAGCTTCTATTTCCGCGCTCATGGCGCACACTGGAATGTTAAAGGAAGCGACTTCAGCGAATATCACAAACTCTTTAATGAAATCTATGAGGATGTTTATGGGTCAATTGATCCAATCGCCGAGAACCTTCGCAAACTTGGTTCCTTAGCACCATTCACACTGCCTTCATTCTTGGCGCTTCGATGCCTTGAGGATGCGCCAACAATTTTGCAAGATCCAATGTCTTTGGCCAGTGACTTATTAGCAGCAAATGACATGATCCTTGATGAAATTTCAGATGCCTTTGATTGCGCCACTGCTTATGGCCAACAAGGAGTTGCAAATTTCCTAGCTGATCGCTTAGACAAGCATCAGTTCTGGAAGTGGCAGTTGACCGCTTCCCTTGGTCAAGAAGTCACTCAACCTTCACCTGATCCTGTTGATGCCCAAGGCATTGATGCAGATGATGATCAACCTTACGATCAAGTTGACGATATGTTGTCAGAGCAAGGTCTTGCGCCTATGCCAATCATGCCACGATCAGAGGAAATCGCTGAGGAATTATCCAATGAGGAACGCGCTTCCGCAGCTCGTATTGGCGAAGGTTCATTCGTATCTTGGAACACTTCAAATGGTCGCGCCAAGGGCAAAGTTGAAAAGGTTGTCACAAAGGGTCAGGCAAAATCATCTGAGGGCTATGCTCTTGAAACAACACCTGATCAACCAGCATTTTCAATTCGCATTTACAAAGAGCAGGGAAATGGTTGGATTCCAACCGATGTGACAGTTGTTCATCGACCAGACATTCTCACAGTTATCACCGCCCTTCCATCACCACGCTCGGAGGATTCATCAATGATTGAGGAACGCAAAGCAATGGCAACCGCAGAACGAATCACCATGTTTGCTGAAGTTCGCGCTGTTGCAACTGAGGATGGCTCACTTAAGATCGGCGGCTACGCTGCAACATTTAACAGTGAGGCAAGCGGTTTGAATTTCCGCGAAGTCATCGCACCTGGCGCATTCACTCGCGCACTTGCATCTAACGATCCAGTTTTCCTTCTTGTCAATCACGATATGGAAGGCATTCCACTGGCCTCAACTCAATCAGGAACTTTGCAACTTCGCCAAGATAAAACTGGCCTTTATATGGAAGCAACTCTTGATCCAGCAAATCCAAAGGCTCAAGAACTTTCCTCAGCACTTCGCCGAGGCGATATGGACAAAATGAGTTTTGCATTCACAGTTTCTCCAGATGGACAAACTAAAGATGCCGGACTTCGTACACTGACAGACATTGAACGCCTCTATGAGGTTTCAGTTGTCACCCTTCCTGCCTATGACTCAACTTCAGTTGGAATGCGTTCAACAGATGAAGTTGATCTTGATCTTGCTAAGCGCAAGTTAAGCCTGAAGGTCAAACATCATTCCTTGACTCGCAAGAGCAAGGCATAACACTCGGCGCATTCGCCCCGACTGGTCTCAAACATCCATCCAAGAGAAAGGGTCACAAATGACTCTAAGCACAAAACTCAAGGAGCAGCGTGATGCACTTGTTGCCGAGGTTGAAACAACTTTAGCAGCTGAGGAAGTTACCGCAGAAGCTCTTGATGCCGCATCAGTGAAGCAAGATGAAATTGCTGCACTAGATGAGCGCATCGCAACTGCCGACAAGGTAGAAGCTCGCACAGCAGCAATCGCAGAATCTCGCAAGGATTCAAAGGTTGCAACATTTGGCGGCGCAGTAGTTACTCGCGAAGCTATGACATACGACAAAGATGGTCGCAACTCATTCGTTCGCGACATGATTGGCGCAAACCTTCGCAATGACCGCAATTCATGGGAGCGTTTGCAACGCCACCAGCAAGAAGTTGCTGTTGAAACACGCGACATCTCACGCACTGACGGAGCCGGTGGAGACCTAGTTCCTCCCCTATACCTAATCAATGAATATGCCGAATTCGCTCGTGCTGCTCGTGTAGGTGCTGACCTTGTTACAAACATGGCACTACCAGCAGGAACAGACAGCATCAACATTCCGCAGATCACAACAGGTACACTTGCTGCATTCCAGTCATCAGATAACGCCGCAACAACAACACGCGACATGGTTTCATCAACTGTCACAGCGCCAGTTCGTACAATCTCAGGCTATGAGAATGTATCGATTCAGCTTGTAGAACAATCACCTCTTGCTGGCGGTCTTGATCGCTTAGTATTCGGCGATCTAATGGCTGACTACGCACTACAACTCAACACAGCTGTTGTTGGTACTGGTGACGGAACATCAGGCGCTCTCAAGGGTTTAATCACTCTTGGTGCTGATACCACAAACGGTATTCCTACAACATGGACTGAAACAACTCCAACTGCTGTTAACGGCGCAATCGCAATTGCTAAAGCAATTTCAAAGGTTGTAACAAACCGCTACAAGCAAGCAGAAGCTATTTTGATGTCTCCGTCAATGTGGTACTGGTTCGCTTCACAGGTAGATGGCTCAAATCGCCCTCTAGTAGTACCTGTCACAGGCGCATCCTCTGCATTCAACGCAGCAGGTACAATCACCAATCCTGGCGCTCCTGCTGGCCTTGTAGGTACAATTCAAGGTGTTCCAGTCTTTATTGATGCAACAATGACAAAGACATACGGCGCATCAACAAACCAATCACCAATTATCGTTGGTAAGTTCAGCGATAGTTATTTGTTCGAGTCAGGTGTTAAGACACGAGTTTTGCCGGATGTTCTAAGTAGCGCATTAACGGTAAGATTCCAAGTTTACGGATATGCCGCACTTGCACACCGCTTTAACAAGTCAGTTTCAGTAATTTCTGGAACAGGCGCAGTTGCACCTTCAGGCTATTAATTAGCTGAGTCTTGGCGCTGATCTTGCTTTCGGGTAAGGTCAGCGCCAAGGCGTAACAACATCCACAGGGGGATTTTATGCAATCTATATTTCTTGAAGGTTTGAAGTCTGCTCGCGAGATAGTGCAGAACAAAGGCATTGAACATCTTGATCGTTTAATTGGCGAACTTGAAGGCGATCAAATTGAAACAACTTCCTTGACTCCGAAATTGGAGTCACGATGAAAACAAGTCACAAAGTTTGCATTGGCATGGTCAACAACGGAACGATTGATTCACTCCTTGCGCTTGACCTTATTCAAATTGCGAAAAAGAAAGATGGTCGTTTTGCTCACATGATTCAAGTGGGCAATGTTGGACTTACTACTCGATCACGCAATGTTGTAATTAAAACATTCTTGGAAACAACAGATTCCGAATGGCTCTTAATGATTGACTCAGATGAGCGACTTTCAACTGACACTTGGCTCAAGCTGATAGATGCTGCTCACGATAAAGATCGCCCAATTGTTTCAGGGCTAGTTTTTGCAGCATTCTTTGACAATAGCGATGCTCTTTGCCCAATTCCAACAATTTATCGCATGGATCCTGAAAAGGGTTTGCAACCAATTCACGATTATCCGCTTGACTCAATCATTGAAGTTGATGCTGTCGGAACTGGTTGCCTTCTAATCCATCGCAGCGTTCTGCTAGATATGCAACAAAAGGCAACGCCGAATCAAGGCAAGGATTGGGCTTGGTTCGTAGAAGGCGCAATTGATGGAATTTACTTTGGCGAGGATTTATTATTTTCTAAGCGTTTGAAATCTATGGGCTACAAGATCCACGCCCACACCGGCGCAATACTGCCTCATCACAAACAATTTTGGTTGGATGAACGCCATCATCAAGCGATGCGCGATCATGCAATTCAACAAGTCAAGCAAGAAGGTTGATCGTACCCCTGGCGATCAACCTTCTTGCCCTAACAACAAGGAGCAATAAATGGCAAGAATCTCGACAACTGAGGCCAATCAAGCCCTGTCAACGACAGGTTGGAGTTATGTCTCATTGCACACTGCTGATCCAGGAACAACTGGCGCTTCAGAAGTAACTGGCGGCACTTATGCTCGCGTTGCTGCTACTTGGAACAGTCCTTCATCGGGATCAGTTACCAACTCAGGCGCTCTTTCAATCAACCTGCCAGCATCGACAACCGCCTCTTACTTTGGCGTTTGGTCAGCTTCGACATCTGGCACTTATTACATTGGCGGCGCTCTTTCTCCAAGCGTTACAACTGGCGCATCTGCCGGCGTTGTAACAATCGCATCAGGTTCACTTTCAGTCTCAGCTTCCTAATTTAAGGAGTAGCCAATGGCAACAAATTATCCAAGTTCGCTTGATTCATTTACCAACCCAACGGCTACTGATACCCTTGATTCAGCAACAGTTCCTCACGCAGGTCAACATGACAACATCAATGATGCTGTTCTAGCAATTGAAACAGAGTTGGGAACTAATCCAAAAGGCGCAAAGGCATCAGTCAAAGCTCGCCTTGATGCAGTTGATACCACTATTTCAACTCAAGCAATGCCTACTGGCGGCACTGCTGGTCAAGTGTTATCAAAAGTCAATAGCACCAATTACAACACACAATGGACTGCAATAACTGGTTCAGGTTCAGTTGTATTGGGTACAACTCCATCAATTACGACTCCGATCATTACTTTGACCTATACTGCTAAGACTGCTTCTTATACCTTTGCCAGTGGCGATGAAGGCAACATATTCTCAATGAATAATGCTGCTACTCAGCAGTTCAATATCCCTACCGATGCAACTTTTAACTTTGCTATTGGCACTCAGTTCAATGTCTTTTGGCTAACTGGAGCAGGTCAACCAACTATTGGTGCAACAACACCTGGCACAACAACGGTCATTTCGACAGCAGCAACAAGTGCCACGCCTAAACTTCGTGTGGCTAACTCAATGGCAACAGCAATAAAAATTGCTGCTAACTCATGGATTGTTATAGGAGATGTTTCTTAATGCCTATTCTTGGAGTTGTTGATAGCAGTAAATTAAAAGGATTTGTAATTCAATACCTTGTTATTGCTGGAGGCGGTGGAGGTGGTCGATCAGACCGAGGCGGCGGTGGTGGCGGTGCTGGTGGTTATTTAGCAGCAACAGGTTTCACAGTTACTCGATCTACAAATTACACAGTTACAGTTGGTGGTGGTGGGGCTGCTGGTCCATCAAGTATCACTGTTGGAACTGTTGGTAGTAACTCAGTATTTTCTAGCATTACTTCTACTGGCGGTGGCGGTGGTGGCGCAAATGGCACGACTGCTACAACAGGCGGTTCTGGTGGTGGTCAGGGTCATCAAGGTCAAACAACTCGCGCAGCAGGTACAGCAGGTCAAGGCAATGACGGCGGGCTTGGAATTGATAATTTTCCTACCAGCACTCAATTTAGTGGTGGCGGAGGTGGTGGTGCTGGCGGTGTAGGTGGAGATGCTGGAACAGGTTTTGCTGGTGCTGGCGGAATTGGTTTAGCCTCATCTATAACTGGAACATCTGTTACTCGCGCTATTGGTGGACAAGGTGGAAAGCAATCAGGCAGTATTTCTGCTAGTGGTGTAGCAGGTTTAGGTGGTGGTTCTGCAACAGTCGCTGGTGCAACAAATACTGGCGGCGGTGGTGGCGGTGGAACTGGTGCTAACGCTACTAATCGCGCAGCAGGAGCAGGTGGAAGCGGATTTGTTGTTTTGAAATACCCAGACATTTACACAATTACAATAGGCACAGGCTTGACAGGTTCAACTCCAGCAGCATCAGGTGGTTTTAAAGTCACTTCTATTACAGCAGGCACTGGAACAGTGAGTTGGACATAATGGCACATTACGCATTCTTAGATAAAAACAATGTGGTAACTGAAGTTATTACCGGCGTTGATGAATCAGAGCTACTTGAAGGGCTAACGCCTGAGCAGTGGTACGGCAACTTTAGAGGACAACGCTGCATCCGTACTTCCTACAACGGCAACATTCGTGGCAAGTACGCTGGCATTGGCGATACTTATGATGAAGTAAGTGACACATTTATTTCGCCAATCACAGGAGAACAGTCAGTCGATCCAATAACTGAATAATTGAAATTTGAGGAAATTGATTTAATAGTAGAAAGAAGCGTTGATGGCAATCTATAATGAGAGCATTGCCTACAACGCAGCTGGCGTTGCTTACAATTCGGCAGTTATCTACACAACAGGCTCAGGCTCAATCAGCCTTGCAGGTTCAGCAACCGTTTCTCTTTCTTTTGCGACAACAGGTTCAGGCTCAATCAGCCTTGTTGGTTCGGCAACCGATTCACTTACTTTCCCTGAAACAGGTTCAGGCTCAATCAGCCTTGTAGGTTCGGCAACCGTTTCTCTTTCTTTTGCGACAACAGGCTCAGGCTCAATCAGCCTAGTAGGTTCAGCAACCGTTTCTCTTTCTTTTGCGACAACAGGTTCAGGCTCAATCAGCCTTGTTGGTTCAGCAACTTCATCCTTTGTTGTAACAGGATCAGGTTCAATCAGCCTAGTAGCAACTGCAACTGATTCACTTACTTTTGCCACAACAGGATCAGGTTCAATCAGCCTGATAGGTACAGCAACTTCATCTTTTGCTTATCCAAGTTCCGGAACTGGTTCAATCAGCCTTGTTGCATCTGGAACTTTTTCAAAGATTAGTTACGCCACAACAGGTTCAGGCTCAATCGAACTTGTAGCAACTGCAACTGACAATCTCTACTTTGCCACATCAGCTTCGGGCTTGATTTCTCTTACTGCTTCGGGATATGGCTTCATCGGCAATGGCGCTTCGATGAATAATCAATACCGAACTGGCACATCCATTGTTGAAAGAATCAGAGTCGGGGCTACAATGAATCCGAATAAGAATTTAAGAGTTGGATCAACAATCATTTCAAGACCCCGAATCGGTTCGCTAATCAGCAATTGTGAACGCGCCACTTCTACCATCACAAGGAGATCTCGATGACTTATGACTTAGGAGATGTCATTCCGCTTGGAATAACCATCACTGATTCAACTGGCGTAAATGCCAATGCTTCGGCGGTCACTTGCACAATTACCCTTCCAGACGGAACCACCTCAACGGGTTCGGTAACAAATCCTTCAACTGGACTTTACAATTGCGACTTTTCCCCGACTCAAACAGGCCGCCATGCGGTTAGATGGCTTGCTACGGGAACAAACGCCTCAGCTTATACCGATGAATTTACAGTTCGAGATTATGCCGACCTTGGCATTGTCGGACTTGATGAGGTTAAGGCTCACTTAAACATTCCAACCACAGACACAACTTTGGATGAGGAATTGCGCCGATTTATTGATGCAGCAACCGACTTGGCTGAAACTTATGTCGGACAGGTTCTAGGTCGCAGAACTTTCACCAGCGAACTTTATGACGGCGGCACTGAATTCATTCGCATTCGCAATCCAAAGGCAATTTCCATCACTTCGGTTTATGAAAATGACACTTTGGTATCGGCAAGCAATTATGTCCTTGACTACACAGGACAACGCCTCTATCGAATTGGCTCAGGCACACTTTATGCCACCAACTCTTATGGTTACTGGGTGCAGGGAATGAATAACATTTCCATCACCTATGTCGCTGGCTATGTCAATCCTCCAATGGCTGCTCGCCAAGGCGTTCTTGAGATTATCCGTCATCTATGGCAGACACAGCGCGGTTCAATGAGTGTGATGGGTCGCTCACTTGGCGGCGATGAGCTTTACACAACACCGACTTATTCCTTGCCACGCAGAGCGATGGAACTTCTTGACCCAACTAGCTTCCCTGGCATCGCATGACAGTCTCAATGGCATTTCCAACGATGGTCAACAAGATCATCACAGCCCTTGGCGCTGCCTCATCCTTGACCGGCATAAGAATCTTTGACGGCGCTGAAGTTGACTTCTCCTATCCAGGAGATGCAATCGCCATTGGCCACGATGGTTCATTTGGCGATTCTGAAATGCAGGTTGGCAATATCCAAGACACGCCATTTGCTTTCACAGACTTGCATGAGGAATCGGGAACGATTTCCTGTTCACTATGGTCGCAAGATGGAACAACTGACATTGCATCTCGCAGAACTAGGGCATTTGCAGTTTTAAGCGCAATTGACACAGTTATTCGTTCAAATTCAACATTTGACGGAACTTGCCTTTACGCAATCCTTACCGCAAACACAGTCAACTATCGCCAAACTGATATGGGAGTCGCGGTTGTCCTTGACTTTACTATCAGCTACCAAGCCCAGTCATAAGGAGAAACAAATGGCTTATACAATCATCAGCAATCGCCTTGACTGCAAGAAAATTGAAGGCGATTCAATTACAGACAAAGAATTGCTTGAAATGGGTGCAAACATCGAAGCACTCATTGAAGGCGGTCACATCTTGGGGGATGCGACAAAAGCAAGTGAAACACAAACCTCAAAAGAAACTGCCGCGCCAGTGGTAGAATCAACATCAGCAATCTCTGAAGGAGCAACCATCAATGGCTAAAATAGTCCTAACAGATGCCAAGGTAACGATCAACTCAGTCAATCTTAGTGATCACATCAATAGCATCACTCTTGAAACAAAAGACGATATTGTCGAAACCACTGCATTTGGATCAACAGCCAAGACTCGCGTTGCCGGACTTGTTGACAATTCAGTGACACTTGACTTTATGCAAGACTTCGCAGCAGCAAATGTTGAAGCAACAATCTATCCTTTGATTGGAACAGCAACCACAATTGTTGTTCAACCAACTTCATCTGCTGTCGGCGCAACAAATCCCACATACACATTTTCCGCGCTCATCTCAGAGTGGTCACCTCTTAAGGGTGGAATTGGTCAGTTAGCAACCGCATCGGTTACTTGGCCAATTAGCGGATCTATTACAAAGGCGGTTGCATAATGGCAAAGCTAGTCCTCACAAACCCATCAATCACAATTGGTTCAACTGATCTTTCGTCATATATCACAAGCGTAACGCTTGACACAAAATATGACATTGTTGAGACCACATCATTTGGCTCAACAGCCAAGACCAGAGTTGCCGGACTTGCTGACAATTCCGTAACTTTGGACTTTATTCAGGACTTTGCGGCATCAGCTGTTGAAGCAACAATCTATCCGTTGCTTGGAACTAGCACCTCAATTGTCATCAAGCCAGTTGCAACAACAACCACAACAACAAATCCGACATATACGGTTTCAGCGATTGTTTCTGAATGGTCACCACTTAAGGGTGGAATTGGCCAATTAGCAACAGCATCGGTCACATGGCCTGTTTCAGGCACAATTGCAAAAGCAACTTCATAACAACTAAGGAAAGCAGGGGATAACATGGATGGATTAGCAGTTAAAGTCAATCTAGTTGAAGGAACAGAACACACATTTGTTCTAAGGCCAAGAGTCATTGTTGAATTTGAACAAAAGTTCAACAAAGGCTTGGGCAAGTTGATCGGAGATGAACAGAAACTTGAGCATCTCTACTATCTTGCTTGGGCATCGCTTAAAGCCAATGGAATCGTAGTCAAACCTTTTGGCGCAGATTTCCTTGACACTCTTAAATCAGTTGAGTTGGTAGTTGACCCTTCCTTCGAATCCACCGAGACAGCCTGACCTATTCAATAGCAGCTCTCTCGGTGGAGACAGGAATTCCACCAAATGAATGGCTTGATGCTCCAGACGGAATTCTGGAAGCAACTTACGCTTACTTGAACGAAAAGAACAGAAAGCGAGAACAGTGATGGCTCAAGAACACTTGATCGTTACTGGTCTCCATGAAACGCTTGCTGGCTTGAAAAAGTTTGACAAAGATAACTTGGCAAAATTTAACAAAGTTATCAACAAAGAACTTCGTCAAGCCAAGCAAGCGGCTCAAGCCTTAGCAATTGAATATGCTGTTTCTGATGGCGCACCTTTGAGCAATTGGAAAGGTAAACCAGCATTTATCGGCCCGATGCCAAAAAATAAAAAACGCCCATTTCCTACCTGGAACACAATTGAAGTTGTTCAAGGAATTAAGATTTCAAAGGCTCAAGGCAAGGTTAGAAAAGGCGATTACACAACATCGGCTGGCGCACTTCTTAACGATTCCGCAGCTGGCAGAATCTTTGAACTAGCAGGTCGAGGAAAACGCCGAGTAAGCACAGATCCACGAAGCATTGCTTTTAAGAAAAACTTGTTTGATCGTTTTGGCGAAACTTCTCGTTTGGTTTATAGAATTGTTGATCGCGACAGAATTAGAATTGAAATGGCTTTCTATTACGCTCTTGAACAGGCAAAAATAGATTTACAAAAAGCCTTAGAATCTCAAAAGAGCTAAAGGAGAGTTAAATGGCAAAAGGCGCGGTCATTGCTCGGATACTTTCCGAATACTCAGACAAAGGCACAAAGGCGGCAATTAAGGATCTTGCACACGCCGAAAAGAAGTTTTCAGATTTTGGCAATAAGGTAGGCAAGGCTTTTGCTGTTGCTGCCGCCGCATCTGCCGCTTTCGCCATTAAACTTGGAGTGGATTCAGTTAAAGCTGCTATGGCTGAACAAGAATCCATTGCTGTCCTTACCAAAACGCTTCAAAATGTTACTGGCGCAACAAATGATCAAATTGACAGCGTTGATCGCTATATCAAACAGACAATGTTCCGTTTGAATGTTCAAGATGATCTTTTGAGACCAAGCCTTCAGGCACTTGTTATCGCAACACACGATGTCAGTAAAGCTGAAGGATTGCAACAAGTTGCTCTTGATGTTTCGGCAAATCGTGGCAAGGATTTGACAGCGGTTTCAATTGCACTCGCCAAGGCTTATGCAGGAAATTTCAATGCCTTAAAACGCCTTGGAATCCCTTTATCTGAGACCTTAATCAAGAGCAAAGATTTCGTTGGCGTTGTCAAAGAATTAGAATCCGCAACCAAGGGTTCAGCAGCAGCCGCCGCCGACACATTTGCCGGCAGAATTGGTCGCATAGGATTAGCCTTTGAGGAAGTTAAAAAGACAATTGGCAACGCAATTATTGTTGCCCTTGAACCATTCCTTAACAAATTGACCCAGGCTTTGCCACAGATTGAAAAATGGCTTGATAGTAATTCTAAGAAAATTGCCGCATTCTTTATCACTGGCATCACTTATGGCGTGGCATTTGCCAAAATGCTTTATGACACTTTTACTTTCGTTGCAAATAACATCAAAGTTTTTGCCGAATTAGGCGCGGTTATTGCGGCAATTTGGGTTGGCTCAAAGACAGCAGCCGCCGTTGCCGGATTTATTACATTAGTTCAAAGCGTCATCAAGGTTTTTAAGGCACTCCGTACAGCAGCTCTTGGCGCTGCTTTTGCCGAAGCCATTGCCACAGGTGGCGCTTCCGCTGCTGTCGGCTTAGCAGCTGCAACCGCAGCATTCATTTTGGTCAATGCTGGTCTTAACAAATTTGAAAAAGATGCTGCCAAAACTAGCGCAAGCGTTGGCGATCTAAAGTTTAATTTTAAGGGTCTTGCTGTTTCTGCTGGTGATTATCTCAAAGGCTTAAAAGGCATCAATACTTCCACATCTGCCAATAATGCTGCCAAATCTACCAATAACGCATTGACTGCTCAACAAATCAAACTTCTTGATCAACTTAAAAAAATGGGTATTGTTCCGACTACTTCAACCGATCCAATTGAATTGGAAGCGGCTCGCCTTAATCTTTTGAAGCAGGGAACTCTTGAGGAAAAGGCTCGCATTGATGCAATCATTGCCGCCACTGCTGCTCAATTAGCATCAAACGAGGCAACCGCCCGTTATGCCGACCTTCTTACAGCTCTTGCCGACAACAAGATTTCAACTGAGGAAATCTCAGTCCTTGCCTCTAAATGGGGAATCTCCACAATGGCAGTCGAGGAATATGTTGCCAAGATTTATGCGGCAAATTCCACACCTGGCAACGATGATGCGATAATGAAACTTTATGAGGCTTGGGGTCTGACTAAAGAGGAAGCCTCTAAATATATTGACTTTGCGCGAGCATTAGCCGATGAGAAGTTATCCTCAGCTGAGATTGAAAACTTGATGGCCAAGTGGGGATTGACACGCGAGCAAGTTCTTGCCTATGCCAAGCAGGTTCAAGATGGCATAGTATTTTCAAGCACTTTCGCCGATCCTGGCAATGCTGCAAAGCAATCTTGGGTTGATGCATTAGCGGCTCTTAATAGTTATTTTTCCGCTTATTTTGCTTATTCCAACACCAGCCCTAGCGCCAGCACTGGCAGCAGCAATATAAGCGGCGGCACAAGCGGAAGTGCTGGCACTTTTGGCGGCAGCCTTCCTCAATATGTTCTGGATCAGAATCCAGAATTAGCCGCAGCCGTTGGCGCAACCGCCAATCGCACCGTTGACATTGCCAATCTTGGCTCAACCGCAACATCTGGAATAGGTGGCGGTGGTTTAGCAACTACCAATGTCACCGTCAATGTTCAAGGTTCCGTTACTAGCGAATCTGATTTAATCTCAACAATTCGTCAGAGCTTACTCAATAGCCAATTGTCAGGTAAGCAAATCACAGCGTTAGCGTTGACTCTCTAAATGTCAGTTGCAGGAGTTCCTATATTCGGAGCAATAATTGACTTCACCGATGGTGCGGAATTCATCACTTCGGCGATGCAGTTAGATGATCCTGTCTATGGATTGCTTGGCACTGGACAATTAGCAAACGCAAATGACCGAGTTGACATCTCGGACATTGCGGTTTCAGGATCAATTCGCCGAGGCCGTAACCGTATCCTTGACAAGTTTGAGGCTGGAACTGCCACTATCGTTTTGCGCGATGACAACGGCTATTTTAATCCTTCTAACACCTCAAGTCCTTACTATGGCAAACTTTTACCATTACGCAAGATTCAAATCTTTGCCGATTACAATGGCACTCGATACCCACTTTTCTATGGTTTCGTCATGTCATTCACAACCAACTTCCAAGTTGGAATTGATGCTTACTCCAAGGTTACTCTGCAATGCGTTGATGGCTTCCGACTTCTCAATAACTTCCATTTCACTGCTGTTCCAACTGCCACAGCAGGGGAAAGCACAGGATCAAGAATTGGCAAGTTGCTTGACCTAGCCTCATGGCCAACGGTTGCTCGCAAATTAGATACCGGCGATTCAACGGTTCAAGCTGATCCAGGCACAGCCAATCGAGGAATGCTTGATGAAGTTCAACTGGTTGGCGATAAGACAGAATTCGGCGGTCTATTTGCCGACAATGAAGGCGATTTGCTTTTCTACTCTCGCACCAATTTGGCAAATCGAGCAGCTAATCCAACAACCATTTTTTCCGATAGTGGCTCAGATATTGGCTACCAAACAATTGAATTGATGCATGATGACATTCTTATCGTCAACGATGTCACCGTTCAAAGGCTTGGCGGCTCGGCGCAGCAAGTTGTTGACTCAACTTCACAATCAACCTATTTTCCTCATGTCGGCGTTCGATCTGGCATCTACCTTCAAACCGATGCCGAGGCTCTAAGCCAAGCCCAAATGTTGCTGGCTACTCGTAAGGATGCAACCCTTCGCATTTCCTCACTTGGCTTGAACCTATTTGATCCATCAGATAGTGCGGAAACAAGAATTCAGGCTGGCTTGAGTCTGGATATTTTCTCGCCAATTAAGGTGACAAAAACAATGCCAGGAAGCACTAGCATAACCAAGACATTGTTCGTTCAAGGCGTGAGCCATGATATGACCAAGCGCAGTTTTGACACAAAATTGATGACGGCTGAACCTGTCATCAAAGCATTTGTTTTGGACAACACTTCAGTCGGAGTGTTGGATGGAACAGACGGACTTCTAAGTTACTAAGGAGCAATAAATGGCCGGTGGATACAAGCTATTCAGCACAGGTGAAGTGCTAACAGCAGCAAATGTCAATAACTATTTGATGAAGCAGACTGTCATGGTCTTTGCCGATGCTGCTACTCGCACAACGGCGCTTTCAGGCGTATTGATTGAAGGAATGCTTTCCTATCGTACAGATGGCCATGTTCACGAATACTATGACGGGTCAGCTTGGGTTGCGACTGGAAATGTTAGCCTCACAGGTACTCAAACCCTTACCAATAAAACTTTAACTTCGCCAACAATCAATGGCGGTTTCACAAGCAGCATAAATGAAAGCATTGTCAGAGGGCTTGAGGAGGATGTCAATGTTGTTGCTTCGGCGGCAACTGGCACAATCAACTTTGATGTTTCAACCGCATCGGTTTGGTACTACACCTCAAATGCCACAGCCAATCACACGCTAAATTTCCGTTACAGCTCAGGGGCAACCTTGGCAAGCAAGTTAGCAGTAGGAGATGCAATTACTTTGGTTTGGCTAAATACCAACGGTTCAACTGCTTATTATCCAAGCGTGATTCAGATTGATGGCACAACCGTAACTCCAAAGGTTCCTGCCACAATTTCAGCAGGTAACGCCAGCGCAATTGATTCCTACACTTTCACAATTATCAAGACAGCGGCAACGCCTACTTACACAGTTTTTGAAACACAAACCAAATTCGCATAAGGGGAAAAGATGCCAATACTTTCAGCGTTAGCAAACTCATCTGCGAATGGATATAGGTTTGGTTTATCTAACGCAACTCCAACTGTTGAATACTTAGTTGTCGCTGGTGGTGGTGGTTCGGGTGGTTACACATCTGGGGCATCAACTGGTGCTGGTGCTGGCGGTTTATTGACAGCAACAGGTTTTGCAGTTGCTTCAGGCGTAGCTTTAACCGTAACCGTTGGAGCAGGTGGAACAGTTGGCGCTAATACTGCATTAACTCCTGGCGGTAATGGTAGCAATTCAGTTTTCTCATCAATTACTGCAACAGGTGGCGGTGGTTCAGCAACTAGCGGAACATCAGGAGCATTTGGCGCGGCAGTTTCAGGCGGTTCAGGTTCGGGTGCTGGTACAAATTCATCATCATCTGCAACAGGTGCTAATGGAACATCAGGTCAAGGAAATAAGGGCGGCGATTGTACGGGAGTCACTGCAAGAGCAGGTGGTGGAGGCGCAGGTGCAGTCGGTGCAAACGCTGCCGCTAACTCATCAAGTAATGGTGGAGCAGGTTTAGCATCATCAATTACTGGTTCAGCCGTAACTTATTCAACAGGCGGTAATGGTCAAGGCGCAACAGCAGGTGGAGCAAATACAGGCGATGGCGCAGCTGGTCATAACTTAACTTCAACTGCCGCTGGTGGTTCGGGAATCGTTGTTTTGCGTTATGCAAACACCTATCCTGATGCAGTAGCTACAACAGGTTCACCAACCTTTACCAACACAGGGGGTTACAAAATTTACAAGTTCACAGGAAGTGGGAGCATAACTTTCTAATGGCACACTTTGCAGAAATAGATAGCAATAACACAGTGCTTCGCGTTTTAGTGGTAGATAATTCACTAGAAGCCGAAGGTGCTGATTTCCTAGCCAATACTCTTGGCCTTGGCGGTACTTGGATTCAGACCAGCTACAACGGCAAAATTAGAAACAAGTTTGCCGGCATTGGTGATTTCTATGATGTTGCGCGAGATGTTTTCTATGCGCCAAAGTGCCACGATGAAGCGGTGCTAGACGAAGCAACCTATCAATGGATTTGCACCAACGAAGCACACACAGTTCAACCAACAGATTCAAATTAACCAAAACTTCAGGGGCTTATGCTAGGAGAGACAAATGGCGGTTTCATCTGCAAACTACACAGTTACTACAACACCAATTCAAGTTTTTATTGGTAATGGTGCAACAAATGTCTATTTGCACAGTTCATCAGGAACTTGTTTCCTTGGCGGCTCTGATGTCACTCCGACAACTGGCTACCAAATGGATTCAGGTGACAAGTTAGTTCTCTCAACTCACGAATCAGCAATTTATGCTTGCACTTCAGCCGGTTCAACTATTGTGAAAGTTTTGATTTTAAGCAAATGAGTTCAGATATCGCAACAGTTATCTATTCCTATTTTTTCGTTGGTGCAGCTCTTATGGCTGGAATTGCCATGATTGCTAGGCACACAATTGCCAAATACACAGACGAACTCAAGGACAAGCTCTCTCGCATTGAATATGCCCTTTACAACGATGGGCAGACTGGCTTGATCAATAAAGTTGATCATTTGATTGAGAATCAAAATTTGATCAAGATTGATGTTGAAGTTATGAAGGCAAAAGCCGAAAGTAAGCCTAGGGCAAGAAAAGCCGAATGAAGTCGCAGAATGGCTGGCCAGCAAGCGCCGATCCCAACGCGATTGGCATCAAGGCATTTCCTGTCGCTGGCACTGCCATCAAATTGCGATGCGCTTCGGGGGTTGGCTTAATTCTTGCCTCATTCGCTGCCGAATTTCACGCCAGCGTTGAACCTATTGACAAAGGCACTTTAGATGACTGGGGCTACGCCTACCGCCCTGTTCGAGGTCAGACAACAGAGTTGTCCAACCACTCATCCGGCACAGCCATTGACATCAATGCCGCCCATCATATTCTTGGCAAGGAAGGCACTTTCACAGCTGAGAAGGTTGCAATTATCCATGCCTTAATCAAGAAGTATGGATTGCGTTGGGGTGGCGATTACAAAGGCCGCAAAGATGAAATGCACTACGAAATCATTGAAACACCTGAGCAAGTTAAAGCTCGGATTGCCAAGTTAAACCTCAAATAAATCAACCAGGAGATCAAATGAAAATAGATGCCAAGAAGGTTCAATCGCTAGTTTTAACTTATGGAACTGTTACCCTGCCAATTGCAATCACTGCTCTAGCAATGAATGCATCAACAACAGTGAAAGTTCTTTCATTCTGCTCAGGTTTGCTTGCCCTTGTTATCCGACAAGGCAATCCAAAAGATCCATTTACAATGAATTTGCTAAAGATTGCCGAACACGAAGTCAATGTTGAATTAGAAAAAAAGACCAAGAAAAAGGCTTAATCTAACAACGCAGGGGAAACGGTTTATCCTATGAAATCCATTGTTGTCATTTCAGATTTGCAAAGTCCTTACCATGATGTTGCAGCTACCAAGGCAGTTGCCAAATTCATCAAGTATTACCGCCCAAGCAGCGTGGTATCAGTCGGAGATGAAATTGATCTCCCACAGATTTCGCGTTGGGAGGAAGGCGGCGAAGGCGAATGGCAGCGAGACTTAGGCAGACATCGTGACATTACCGTTGATTTACTTGCCGAATTACAAGTTGACCATATTGTCCGAAGCAATCACTCTGATCGACTTTACAACAAGATCAAGTCCAAGGCTCCAGGCTTTCTCGGATTGCCAGAGCTTGAGATTGAGAAGTTTCTCAAACTAGACAGCCTTGGCATTACCTATCACCATGAGCCTTATGAACTGGCTCCAAACTGGCTGTTGATGCATGGAGACGAAGGCAATGTCCAGCCAACCGCCGGTGCTACCGCGCTGGGCTTAGCAAAACGCTCAGGCATGAGCGTTGTTTGCGGCCACACGCATCGCATGGGCTTGACTCATCACACTCAAGGTTGGGCTGGCAAGACAAAAACCATTTGGGGAATGGAAGTCGGAAATCTCATGGATTACAAGTTTGCCCGATACATTAAGGCAGGGTTATTCACCTGGAACAAAGGCTTTGGCTTGCTTCATGTTGACGGCACAACCGTCATGCCTCAGCTAGTTCCAATCGTCAATAACTCATTCACCGTTGATGGCAAAGTTTGGAAGTGGTAGCAAGATGGACAGGGATGAAATACTTAAAGAGGCAATTCGCCTGACAATGGGTGATCGCAATGATCAAAATGGAGATCCATTTGAGAATCATTTGCGAATCGCAAAGATTTGGTCAGTTGTCCTTCACCAAGAGATTGAGCCGTATCAGGTCGCTCTTTGCATGGCAGGTTTGAAACTTGCTAGATTGGCTTACAACCCACTTGATGATTCCTTCATTGATGGGGCTGCTTATTTAGCAATTGCAGGGGAAATCGTTAACAAAGGGGAAAACATTGAGAAATCTAGTTGTTCTTGTTCCAAGCCGTAATCGGCCACAAAATATCGCCGAGCTGATCAAGTCATTTGACGAAACGGAAACCGAGTCGGACTTGATTGTCATAGTCGATGACGATGAACCGCAGATGGATGCCTACTTAGCCCTTGGTTGCGATGTCATGGTTGTTGAAAAGAATGGCAAAGGCATGGCCAAGCCATTGAACTTTGCCGCCCGACACTTTGCCCATAAGTATCGCCATTTTGCATTCCTTGGCGATGATCACAGACCGCGCACAAAGAATTGGGATGTTCATTTCATCAACGCTTTAGACGAATTAGGCACTGGCTTGGTCTATGGCAATGACTTGTTTCAAGGCGAGGCGTTGCCGACTGCCGTTGCTATGAGTGGCGATATTGTCAACGCCCTTGGCGGCATGGTTCCGCAAGGAATGATCCACTTGTATCTAGACAATTTCTGGATGAAACTTGGCAAAGACTTGGGAACCTTTAGTTACCTTTCGGAAGTAGTCATTGAACATCTGCATCCAGTTGCCGGCAAAGCGCAATGGGATGAAGGCTACAAAGATGTCAATGCTGAGGAAGTTTATTCAGCTGACAAGAAGGCATTTGACGAATACATCGCCAGTGATGCTTATCGATCACTTGTTGAGAAGCTACTGGCATGAAAGTCTTAATTACCGGCAACGCTGGTTTCGTAGGCCGACACTTTGAGAAACGATTCAAGGCACTTGGTTGGCAAGTTGTTGGCATTGACATTGCTAATTCCTTGCCGATGGATGCTCGCGACTTCTTTCGCAAGGACAACACTTACTTTGACAAGGTGATCCATTTGGCAGCTGTTGTCGGTGGTCGCAAGTTGATCGAAGGCGAGCCGCTATCGCTGGCAGTTGATCTTTCAATTGATGCCGAGATGTTCTCATGGGCAATGCGTACCGAGCCAGGTTGCATCACTTATTTCTCATCCTCTGCTGCTTATCCGATTGAACTTCAAGCCAATGATTTCGGCGCTTACAATCTCAAAGAGTCCGACATCAACCTTGACTCAATTGCCACTCCTGACATGACCTATGGTTGGGCGAAATTGACTGGCGAAATGCTGGCAACTCACGCAAGGCGAGCAGGATTGACTGTCCATGTTTATCGCCCATTTTCAGGTTATGGCACTGATCAGGCTTTGGATTATCCATTTCCTAGCTTCATCAAACGAGGTTTAGATAAGGCTGACCCTTTTGAGATTTGGGGCAACGGCGAGCAGGTGCGCGACTTCATCCACATCGCAGATGTTGTTGAAGGCGCTGAGGCTGGCTGCCTTGCCGATATCGAAACCGCTAACCTTTGCACAGGAATTGCCACCTCATTCAACGACTTAGCCGAGATCGTGGCAAGTTTTGCTGGCTACCAGCCAACGATCAAGCACCTGCCCTCAGAACCCACAGGAGTCCATTACAGGGTAGGAAACCCGACCCTGATGGAAACCTTCTACACTCCAAAGATTAGCCTCTATGAAGGCATCCAACGCGCTTTTGCTGGCTTGAGCTGAAACTCGCCTTAGCTCGCCAGCAAAATAGAAAAGACCCCTACTGCTTCGGCGGTGGGGGTCTTTTCGCTATTGTGAGGAACGACACGCCGAAAATGAAACGGTTGCAATGGTTCCCAATTTGACTTGTCGGGTGTAGCATTTACACCAAGAGAAGGAACAAGGATCCTTCACCAAGGCGAGGAATACAAAATGAGCAAGCGTTTATGGGTATCAGATAACGGCGATGTTGTTTGCGAAAATCATGCCGGAACATATTTGAAGTCTGCTATTGAGGCAAAGCCAAAAGCAATTGAACACTCAACTCCATTAGATAATTGGGGTCTTTATTTTACTCACTTAATCGGTGGCGCAAATTTGGTTTGCGAAGTTTGCGTTCCTTGGGATTCACCCGATCACCCTTACAACAAGTTGAAGGCGAGTGCATAATGCCAACTCCATTAGAAATCATTATTGAGGATCTTGCATTCCTTTACACAGTCAGCATGAAATGGGATGCAGAATTTGCGACTCAAATTGACCGTTTTGAAACTGTCAAAGGTGGAGAAGTCAATCACAATTTCGTCAATGCTTATTGGCTACCTGATTGGATAACCGCAATGGTTTTCCGCACCTATCTCACTTCAGTTGATGCACCATTTCAAATCCTCATTGACAACGCAGATGCAATGGATCCTTATGTTGTGCTTTGCAATTGGGAGTTCTAATGAACATTTTTATTGGCGTTGCAATGGTTGTTGGCGTTCTAGTCTCAATCCTTTGGCTAGATAGCGAACTCAATAAGAATGACGATTTTCAAGAAGTTAAAGATTGGCACAATTTCCAAACCAAAATGGGGAGAAAATAGAGATGGGATTTAATATGGAACCAACAACATTGGCTTGGCTTCTCGCAGCTGGAAGCGTTGCGATTTTCAGTTATCTAATTGGCGGTTTCGTTTATTGGAATCAAGGTCAAGACGAGATTAAGCAACTTAAAGCTGATTTGAAAGTTGCTTTTCAAGAAGCCGAGCATTTGCGATCAGTTATATCTTGCGATTGCCGATCCAATCGCAATCCTTCTGCTGGTAAGTAATGAGTAAAGCCAAGCAAAAGGGAACCGCGGCCGAGTCGGCGCTCGTCAAATTTCTGTTGGGGCAGGGTTTTCCTGGGGCAGAAAGACGGGCGCTGACTGGTTCGAATGATCAAGGTGACATCACTGGCATTCCAGCACTTTGCATGGAAGTCAAGAATCATGGCACTTACAAAATCCCTGCTTGGTTGAAGGAAACTGAGATTGAACGCAAGAATGCCAAAGCTGATTTCGGCATCCTAGTTGTCAAACCTAATGGCGTGGGCATGACCCCTGACAAAGTTGGTCAATGGTGGGGCATTATGCCAATGGCAATGATGATGGATCTGCTTCGCGATGCCGGATACGGAGATCCACGATGACACTGCTGGCGCTTATGACCGCGCCTTCATTTCCAGAGGCAAAGTGCGTGGACAAAGACAACTTAGACTTTTTCTTTCCTGATTCTCAGGTAGAATTGACTCAGCGCCTTCCGCGCTTATTAGAGCTTTGCAACAGTTGCATTCATATAACTGCTTGCCGGACATTTGCCATCGAAAATCAAGAGACAGAAGGTTTCTGGGGTGGAACAACTCCAGAACAAAGAAAACCACTTATGAAACCAAAGGAGGTTGGAACTAAGAGGTTCAGGGAGATTCAGGAATACCTATCGAGAGGCTTGACCAAAGAGGAAATCGCTATGAAGTTGAGAGTG
>Ga0209190_1000620_pt1 | contig 25816 bp, 36 predicted proteins | sample M_140205_XF_Meta_FD_187315 | JGI IMG/M metagenome (GOLD analysis project Ga0209190, IMG submission 187315) | Freshwater microbial communities from Lake Montjoie, Canada to study carbon cycling - M_140205_XF_MetaG (SPAdes) (version 2) | ecosystem: Environmental > Aquatic > Freshwater > Lake... | reverse complement strand
ACTTCGCAATCAAGAGTAATCTTGTCTTAGATCAGGATCAATCAATTGACCTTGCATCAAGTATATGGGACTCTTGCGATAGATCCATACATCGTGAAATGGATCAGTCAAGATCTTCAAGCACCAAACTAACGCAACCCGTCTGCTCTGTAGTGCGGTCAATTGGATCATTCTAAACAACACACCAGCCGCACCCAGCCATAACCATCCCATACCCACACGATTTACAAAGGTCATTGGATCGTTATTGGGGATCAACAAGTTCATTAGTTCAGCATCAAAGAACGCCAGGGCAGGCACAGCAAGCCAGCATGTTAGCAACACACGTTTGCGTTTTAAATTAAATCCAATTTTAATTTTTTCTTTGTGGTCGAATGTGGCCTTGTTGTATTCATCGTAGCCGTGCGGCTCAAAGAAAAAGTGTCCGGCTTGACGAGTAGTCATGGCAATCAACCAAGCAATATACGCACTTACTACAGGATCAACAAACAAATAGACATAAGCAATTAAAAAACTTGTGGCTGATATCAAGTGTAGGAATTGATTGATTCTGCTGTGATGGTAGTAACGATGGTCGTCCCAACGTTGCTCGCGTAGTGTTTCTAATATTTCTTTCATGTTGTTTCCTTTGGTTTATTTACTTGGTCCACAAGTGATTGGGAGTAAGATTGTCACGGAATATGGTCCAGGCACGTTCCCAACTCCAACGTTGACTGCCTTCCCACACACGCTGTCTATTTAAAAATAAACAATCAGTTACTGCCTGCTTTAGGTTCGGATTCATACAGCCAGTAATGCCTTCATCTATTACATCTTCTGGCCCTTGAACAGGATATGCGGCCACAGGAGTTCCGCAAGCCATTGCTTCAATCATCACAATACCAAATGTCTCCCACTGGCTTGGAAACACAAATACTTCAGCATTGGCATAGTAACGTGCTAAATCTTGACCTGTTTTAAAACCTGTAAAGTGTACATCAGGATACTTTTTCTTGTAGGTGTCAAGCATGGGCCCATCTCCTACCATGATCTTTTGATATCCAGGATAGTCAAGTTCGAGGAATTGTTCAAGATTCTTTTCTTTACTCACACGGCTAACACATAACAAATATTTTGCTGGAGCATCTTCTCTAAGTGCAGGAGTAAAGATTTCACGGTCAACACCACGTGTCCAGGGAATTACTTCACCATTGAACCCATGTGCTTGCAGTTCTCGAACCATTGAGTCTGTTGTGGTTAGAACCTTGCCACTATGTTTATGAAACCAGCGTACAAAACGCCAGGTAAGAGACTCAGGTATTCCAAATAACTTTTTGAGCCCTTCAGGAAACTTAGTGTGATAAGCGGTATTGTGACGAATATTACCCAGTGAAAGATATGCTCTAGCCCACAGACCCAAAGTACCTTCGGTGGCGATGTGGATATAATCCGGAGCAATCTCCTCAATCTTCGCGCCCAAGTTCCGGGGATAGGCAATCTTGACTTCGTGGTAGCGAGGGCAATTAATGTAGCGGAACCGCCCGGGATCAATATAATCAACATGATAACCATCCAGTACCGCACAAGCCTCGATGTTCTTGTAAGTGGTAACCACGCCATTAATCTGATCCGGCAAGTTGTCTGTTATTATCAATATCTTCTTGGTCATTTTTTCTTGTCCATGTTACAATTTCCCAGGGTCCATCATGATGTTCTACCAAGGCTGTGCATGACTCTACCCAGTCGCCATCATTCATATAAGTCACGCCGTCGATTTCTTTTATTTCTGCGTGGTGTATGTGACCGCAGACCACGCCATCAAATCCTCTTTTTTTGCAGTAGGTTGCAAGGTTCCGTTCAAAGTGAAACATGAAGTCAATTGCTTTTTTGACCCTATGCTTAAGAAACTGGCTAAGACTCCAATAACCGAAACCCATACGATGGCGGATCCAATTAAATCTACTATTAAGTCCCAAGATAAAATCATATGCTTTGTCTCCTAAAAAACTCAACCACGGTGCCAAGCGAGTGATGCCATCAAATAAGTCGCCGTGCACCACAAGGTAATGACGACCATCTGCACCTATATGTTCGCATTGATTACAAATTTCTACTGTGCCAAATGACGCCGCATATGGTATCATGGGACGCAGGAATTCGTCATGATTTCCAGCCACGTATACAACCCTAGTGCCACGTTTGGCATGACCAAGAACGCGGCGAACCACATTGGTATGGCTTTGTTTCCATCGCAATTTGTTTTGTTGTATCTTCCAGGCGTCAATAATGTCCCCAACTAGATACAAGGTATCGCAGGAATTGTGCTTTAAGAAATTGTTCAGTTCTTCTGCCTTGCAGTCTCTTGTGCCAAGGTGCACATCACTGATAAAAATACTGCGATACGTTTTCTGCATCTAGTATTTAGGCGTATCTGTGTTACTATTTTGTTACAAACATTTGGTCCACAAAGTCTAACAATAGAGTATGATGCTGGCCTCTGTGATATCGGCCACGCATCCATGAGTAACTGTCGTACCAGAATTGTTCACTTTCGGGATGACATCCTATTAGGCCAATGTTGTTTTGTATGATGGCCATGGCATCACCGTTCATGTATGTGGCCATGGTTCGAAACTTGGTTTTGTCACCTACCAAGGCACAGCCATCGTAAAAAAACATGTTCCAAGGTTCAATGTTTCCCCAACGATCTCGCCATAGTACAGGCAAGTTCTTGGCATGTGGTCTGCGTGTGTCTGTTCCTGGACGGCGGATATACTGTACTGCATCTACCCCATCCAAGATATTGAGATATTCGCTGCCGGCCCAGTATGCGCCCATGCAGATGCCCAGGTATCTGCCACCACGTTGTAAAAATTGTCGTACACGTTCGGCATTGTGTTTGAAAAGACTGTCAAAACTATCAGCATCACCAAAGCCGCCGGGCACAGCAATCATGTCTACATCATCAAAGAACACATCTTCTAATCTATTTTTGCCAAATATTTTGAATTTATAATGGTCGCCCAAGGCTCTCATGAGCCCATTACCGCTTTGCACACTACACTTGGGATCGTGCAAAAATAGGGCTATGGTGGGTTTCATGTTGTATTTAGTGACCCCGAATTTTTGACAGTTATATGACTAAACGGTCAAAAAAATACCCCAAAATTTGGGGTATCTGCTGGTTACGAGTTCCAGCGCCACTCTATCGTTGTGGTCGATTGCTTTTATTTATCGGCATCGATATTACAATGATATTACACAGTTAACATCCTAACCAAACCCACTGTGTCAATGCTGACTAATAGGCAGTAGTTAGCCAACATACCAAACGATCTACGGGTCCAACTAGCCCAAGCATACATAGCACAACCAGAGATCCATATAGGGTAAAGTACCACGAGAGGGGGATTAGGTACAGTGGTAGCCATCGTAATACTGCACCCAATAGACACAGCCCAAGCCAATACTTCAATGAAAAACCTAAACGGGTTAGTTTTGTAATCACTGCGGATCCAATCAAAGATGTTGAGAAATATATTGTTCATAAAGTTGTTCGCTGGCTAGGTTTTTGCCTTTGGCTTCGACCTGTATATCAAACTGGTCAGCAAAGCCCAGTACCCACTCGTTCACAGCCGAATTCCAACAGAAGTCGCTGTGTGCTCGGAGTTTCTGCTTCTTATAACCTCTAGCAAGAAGTTCAGCAAGGTCTGGTCGAACTGTTCGAACATGGTCGACCAAAACGTCCTCGCGGCTAGTACTAAAATGCATTGCAGGACGAGCGCCGCGCCAAGAGTCAATAACCCTAGTTGTACGAACGTCCGTGGGCGCAATGTATTCGCCGGTGTTGATCCAGTGGTGGTGTACATCCAACACAAGAGCCACATGATCAGCCACAGCCAAAGTAGTGTCAAGTCCATTTGTCATCTCATCATTCTCGATGGTTATCAAGTTCCTGGCCTCAGGAGTGAGACGACCCAAGGTCTTCAGGAATTTAGCGGGACCACCTTTACCCGATAAATGCACATTAATCTTAAATCCATGATCATGCCAACTAGCACCATAGCCCATCCAACGAGCCATGTCTGCATGGTACTCAAATTCCAGGATTGAGCGTTCTACAATTTCATCACTCTCACTGGCTAGTACACAAAACTGTCCAGGGTGGAAACTGAGTCTAACACCAAGACGTCTTGCGGTCTCGCCTACAGGTGCAAATATCTTGGCACAGTGGTCTTGTATCTCTTGACGTTGCCACCAGTCGATCCATGACGGCTCGGTGTAGCCTTGTAGCATTTCACTGCCCAGTCGTACCATTCTACGACCTTCGGGCAGGGTGGCCACACGTTCTACCATGAATGTAGCCGCACGGGCGTTGTGATTCATAATGTCCCACTGACGCTGTTCTGCTTCACTCTTGTGCTCGCGAAGCCAGCGCATGGTAGTCGATCTGCCGTTTAAATCACGGTCCTTTGCATTGACTTTCATGCCCCCAGTTTCTGAGGGGTCATTGAGCCATTTGCAACAAAAGCCAATTTGGGGTATAGTCATGCTGTAATTATACGCTATTAAGCATAATTTGTCAAGTGATTTTTAACAACGGCATAAATAAAAGTATCATGACTATCAAAACAATTAATATCTACAACAGAGCGGGACTTGAATCTTTGGGATCAAACTTAGAAGGAATTCACGACGAACGTGTAAATTTTAATAAAATATCAGATCCCAATATGCAAGCCTTTATGATAAATGCTGTGAGAAATGGAACATTTCCAACCACCAAACAGCCCGAAGACAGTGTTGTTTGGACAGATACTGAATGTATCGTAACTACAGTTTGGCTAGATCGGGCGGCAGCCGAACAACATTGTGTTTTAAAACAAAATAGTAATCTGGCTCCAGAGTTAATTTCAGCCACAGTGGTTGAAGATTAACCACGAATTAAATCCAAAGTTACACAGTGGAAACCACCCCCCAGAGTGCGGCTATGGCGTAGTTCCATTGGTATAACCTCAAATCGGTAACTTTTAAGTGTTTTAATCAATTCGGTTTGGTGTAGATCACAAATTACAGTATGAGGATCAACTACCAACATGTTCATGGCTATCCATTTTGATGCATATGGATATTCATGAAAACTTTGTGCCACAACATCGTTTACCCAAATCTTGTGCCATCCATCAAACACTCGAGGTACATTGTCAAAATTTACACGACTGGCATTAAGTAAAACCAATCCTTCACGCAAGGGTACAATAGTCGAATCAATATGTACTCCTGCGTAAAAATTGCACAATTCAATTTTGACATCTGGGAATACTTCACACAACCAATCATAGGCTTTGCGATTGCCACTTGAGGATTCTAAGAACAACATCTTATCACCCAGTCTACATACATTAGCCGCATCCAACACAAAGCCTTCGTTTCTAGGCATAAACAAATAACGGTCGGCGCTGTCTACTATGTTGTGATAGCATTGTAGTTCCATGTCTCTACAAGGATACATCATGGCAGGATCAACTATGGTTGAACCATACACAAGGAGCCGGTCACGCGGACAATAATTGTACATGCCATCGTGAGTTTGGAAGTTGAGTGGATCCGGACGAACCACTTCCACACCCAGACTCATCAAGGTCGTCACTAGACCATCCAAATCTTCGTTGGTTTCTTCAATTATTCGCTGTGGAACTGGGCCACGTGGAACAGGCGATTCTTTCCAGGTGGTCTTTTCAGCCTCCTTGGAGAACACAGGGTCGTTAACAGGCCAGTTGGCATCTGTTGCACTTCCCACCACAATCTTTTTTAATGGGCTCCATTCATCGTAACTTGATATCATAACCATCCAGTAATTTGTAGTGTATATCTTGGCTCAAGGCCCATGTTAGCGGCCATGTGTGGTGCATCATATGCCCATTCAATCACATCACCTGATAGCCAGCCAGTTTTAGCAACATTATTATATTCTGCATAGTGTCCAGGTTTCCAATCTTCTAAAAATACAATTGCCCTGCGTATACGATGCTCTTGACCTTGTAACTTAAACAATTCAATATAACGCAAATACAAGTCACTATGAGTAGGTAAAATAGTGCCAGTACTCATTCTATAGTAACTGGTACCAACGTCTTTCCAACCTAGTCCAGTATAGATATTAATAAATCTTTCATTCCATGTAGGTTGTGGACTGCGCATATCGCACATGTCTCCAGTGAATTTATTTGCATAACCCTGGGCTAACCATCGTGTGGAGTTTTCTATGTCGTTAAAATGTTCATTGATATAATCGAGTTGCTTGAACTCGTCGTTCCAAAATTTAGGAATGTGATATTTAAGAATTTCGTGTGTTGCCATATGGTATTACTGTTAGTCCTTCTATTGCAGGAAGTTTACGCCACGGATCAACAATAATGCTATTTCGTGGAATTGCACAATATGGCAATGTATCAGTTTGGCCATCTATATAGTTGTAAGTAATTTTACGATTGTGTGCCCATAATATAACTGCGGGGCCAATCAATTCTGAAATTACTTCAGTAGGATCGTCTGCCAATGGGTCCAGGTATCTTATACTAAACCCTGCTTCTTTAACATAATGTCCTATCAATGTAGAATACGATCCAATACAGTAAGGCACATCAGGTTTATATGCTTTGCCATGAATCACAATACTCATTCCACGTTGCTTGGCCTGATCGACCAAAAACAATGCAAGATTTTTGGCTTGAATTTCACGGGCATGCATCACCGTATCAAACATATCGTAACCAATGTCATATTCTTTGGCCAGCCAACGCAAAGCAATGTTATCACGTGGATGGCAAGCACCTGCATCTCCCATACCAGCAGTCATATATTTTGATCCCATGATACGCATAGTGCTTCGTGCAAGTGCATCAGTGACTACATCAACGTTGATATGTCCAATGCGCATAGCAAAGTCTTGGATCATGTTAACCAATCCCACTTTGGCACTGATAAACGTATTATAAAATATTTTGATCGCCTCACACTCGTCCCAGGTACCGATTTCATAACGTGGGTCGTTTTGCATTACAGTATCATACAACGCACAAAGTTCGCCGGCTAGTGTGTTGGGGTTGCCATCTTCAGTGCCAATCATGATCATTTCAGGGTTTACCATATCCCATTTGACTGAGCCCATGGCAATCAAATAAGGATTATACAAAAATTGATGTTTAAGAGCCAGTCTAGGCACAAATTCTCTGCGTGTTGTTCCTGGCAATACTGTACTAATTAACACAACCTTTTTAGATTCTCGAGCATGCGTATTAATTTTGTTGATTGCATCAATCACAACATCATGACCAAAGTCTCGAGGTTCCATGTGCGAACTGGGCACACTACCATCATAACCTTCTGCGTGTGGGGTTGGCACAGCAATAAAAATCCATTCGCTTTCATTGACCAATTCATCAATATCGCAAACTTTTACTGAGTCGCTCGCACGTGGGTAAATATCATAGCCCCTAACTTCATGCTTCTCTGCCATGACTTCGGCACAATCAAGACCCAACTTACCGATCCCAATAAAACCAATTTTTTTCATATTATGAGTGTACCTTTAGATAGATTATATAATTTTTTAAGCGATATTTGCAATCGTAATGACTTAGTAATTTATCGCTTTTATCCTCATGGCTCAAGAAATATTGCTGATCTTTTGCAACTTCAGACACATAACAATAGCAAATTGAACACTTTCCAAGGCAGGTTGTGTAACCTGGCGGCATTTTGTCATGATCAAGAACCACTAAATTTTGATTTGTATGCAGGGTTTGACGATATTGATGATCTAAGTAAAATTAATTCAATATTAGTAAATCAAATTGGTAAAGATATCTTAACAAAATATCAAGATACTTTATATAAATTTATGCCAACACTCAATCTCAAAATTGTCACACAAAATTTAGATTGGTTCACACCATCATTGCTATTTCACTCAGAACAAAGATCTAAAAACTTAGAAAAATATCAACAGTACAATTACATAGGAGTTTACTATTGGTGTCACGCAGTGATTGCTAGAGATTGGTATAGGTATGCTGAACATGATACTAGTCTCAACAGTAAAAATATTAATACTAAAGATTTTTTAATCTATAATCGAGCCTGGATTGGCACCAGAGAATATCGATTGAAATTTACTGAACTATTACAACAGAATGAATTAACTGAGCAATGTCAAACTTGGTTTAGTCCTGTTGACGACGGGCATGATTACCGCAATCATAAATTTAATAACTCTGATTTTAAGATCTTTAACTACAATTTAGAACAATATTTTAAACCTAGCAAAACTACCAGTTCTGCCAGCGCAGACTATTGCGGCGAGGATTATCGATCTACTAACATTGAAGTTGTGTTAGAAACATTGTTTGATGACCTTAGGTTACATCTCACTGAAAAATCACTTAGACCAATTGCCTGTGGACAACCATTTATGTTAATGGCTACACACGGTAGTCTTGAATATATGAGGTCCTATGGCTTTGAAACTTTTGCACCCTGGATTGACGAAACATATGATACCATACAACAACCTATACAACGCTTAACAGCAGTGGTAAAAGAAATGAAACGTATAAGTGAACTAGACCAAGATCAAAAACTGCATTTGTTTACACAATTGCAAACTATTGCTCAAAGAAACAAACAAAAATTCTTTGATTCAAGTTGGCAAAAAAATATAATAGAAGAATTTCAACGCAACTTCAACCAAGCCTGCGATCAGTTTGATCGCATTGTTAAATATCCAATTTAATAACAATTCCGTCCCACTCTGGGCCTGGATCTGTTTCTTTATATGCCAATACTCTACTTAACAAGTTTTGGTAAAATGTATCCAACTCGCCTCCCCAACGTCCCATCAGGCCTTCAATTGCTTGTTCACAATAGTTCCAATGTTGTTTACGATAAGCATTCAGTAGATCTGCGTGGATCTTTTTGTAGGACTCCATTGTGTGGAATTCATCTGGTGCTAATTTTTCAACCAAACAGTATGCTGTAACTGTGTTGCCACTATTAGAGGTGCGGAAAGTATCCAGTTCAAGTTTGATATAATGATCGGGTAACGTGTCAACCGAGTCGCCAAATATAATGTTCATTGTATTTCCTTTTAAATATGTATCATGAGTTTAGCATTTGATTTAATTTCTGATTTACACATCGAAACTTGGCCTACTGAATTTGATTGGACTTACCAGGCTACTAGTCCTGTGTGTGTTGTTGCAGGGGACATTACCCGCGATCGAGACATTCTGACACGCATTCTTAAACATTTAGGTAAATGTTATCAGGCTGTATTTTATGTTGATGGCAACGACGAACATTACACACAACTAGAGGATCTGGGACATAGTTACAGTGACCTTACCAAACGTTTGCGTCGTATTCCTAATGTAGTCTATCTCCAAGACAATGTGGTCATAGTAGATGGGGTTGCTATCCTAGGAACCAACGGTTGGTGGGGATTTGATTTTGATCTTGGTATTGATCCTGAGCAATCTGCGCAATGGGCCCAAGAAAGATATCTTATAAGTGAATCTGGCACTAAAGGTATTGCTCGAATGAGCAATACCGATGCTACTTACATGATATCTAGTGTGGCTCGATTACAAACTCATAAAGAAGTTAAAAAGATTGTGATGGTTACTCATACTGTACCTGATCCTGCACTAATTGCACATGATATCGAACTAGACGGTACCATGAGATTCAATACCATGGGCAATAGACTCATGATGCAGGCCATGGCCGCCGACACTGAAAATAAAATACATACCTGGTGTTTTGGGCACTATCATGGTAGTGTAGATCAAACACGTTCGGGAATAAGATTTGTTAATAACTGTCGCGGTAGGGGTGATACACCTTATGCCAAACCAGTGTATTATCCCCAACGAATTGTTATAGATTTTTAAACTGCGCCTTCGGGCTCAACTCTAATCTGCAATGGATAGTTTTGTGCTCGTGCTAACATGGTTACTTCGATACCTTTTTGCTCAGCAACCTCGTAAGGTAATACTGCTACACAAGCCGATCCAGCGTCATGGATGTCACTAGTAATAGTATGTGCTGTATCTGTTGTGTAGTCAAAATATTCTATCAGTGTTTCAATTACAAATTCATATGTTGTTTGATTATCATTGAGATATACAACACGGTACATTGGTGGTTCTTTAAGATCTTCAGCCGGTTTAATTCGTGTTCTTGTATCGCTTTGTGACATTTCAGTTCCTTGTTGTTCAGTAGGAGCACTGTGCCCCTACTGTATTTACACTATTATATTACAGAGTATATGTGATAGCAATAGTCTTTGGCTTGGCGTCTTCGGGCACTTCACGTTTCAAGTGAACACTTAAAATACCAAGTTCAAGGTGAGCATTGCTGATTTCCACATGGTCCGCGAGTTGGAATTCTCTGCGGAAACTTCTTTCACTAATACCTTTGTGTAGATATTTTGCAGTGGATTCTTCATATGCATTCTCCAGAGTCTCACGACTGTGTTTACCTTCAATAATCAAGAATTTTTTGTCCTTGGTCACTGAGAGATTATCATGCCCAAAGCCAGCCACGGCCATGCTGATCATGTACTCATCTTCATTGATTTGTACAATGTCATAAGGTGGATAGTTGGTAGAAGATTGTTGAGCACTCACACGCATGAGTTCATCAAACATGTTATCGAAACCGATACCAAATTTGGTGAGCGCGGGAATGTCGAAAGAACGAAGGGTGAGAGTTTTTGTCATTTGTTTTCTCCTTTATATAAGCAAGATGACTTGTAATGTAGCCCGACCATCGGCACTACATTGTTATTTATTATACACGAAAAAATTGGCTCAGTAAAGCTTCTTCGGCAAGGCCTGTTCGTTAATTTTTTTACGCCAACGATTCTTTGCGGCACTCAATTTAAGTTTGCGAGCAGTAGTAGGTTTGGTATAAAATTCACGGTCTCGAAGTTCGTTTAGCAGTCCTGTTTCTTGGATCTTCTTTTTGAACTTACGCAGAGCCCGGTCTACATTACCGTCTTGAACTAGTACCGATCTACCTCTAAGCTTTTGCATTCGCTTCCTTTAATTCTGTAGGAGTATTTACCTGATCTGCGTCGATAAACACGTGGTTGATACCTTCCCTACGATAACGGGCCAAATAGAACATATGGGGCAATAGCACTCGCTCTAGTTCGCTATGCAATCCTCTAGCACCAGTTTTGTTTAGAATAGTACGGTCTGCAATCATTTCCAGTGATTCAGGTGAAAATTCTAACTCTACTTTATCCTGCCCAAACAACCAATTATACTGTTGTATATAACTGTGTTTGACATCCAACAAAATACGGATTAAATCTTCTTTGTTGAGTTCGTTTAGTGCCACCCAACTAGGGAAACGTCCCACAAATTCCGGAATCATACCAAACTTGATTAAATCTTCAGGTGTGGTCTGATCAAGATGTGTTTCGGTGTTGTCTTTTACCCGGGCGCTGAACCCAATTGAGGTGCCGCGCACACGATTCTTGACCACAGTATCAAGTCCCACAAACGCACCACCGGCAATAAACAAGATGTTGGTAGTGTCGATTTCGATCATTTCTCCCGACGGATGCTTGCGATTGCCAGTGGGAGTGACCCTGCACTTGGTGCCTTCTACCAATTTAAGCAAGGCCTGCTGTACGCCTTCGCCCGACACGTCTCGGGTGATACTGGCACTTTCGCTACGACGGCTAATTTTGTCTATCTCGTCAATGAACACAATTCCGCGTTGTGTTCGAGCAATGTCGCTGCCGGCGGCTGCAAACAATCTAGAAATCAAACTTTCCACATCATCGCCTACGTAGCCTGCTTCAGTTAGACTTGTGGCATCTGCAATCACAAACGGCACATCCAAGTAACGTGCCACTGTTCGAGCCAATAATGTTTTGCCCGATCCCGTAGGACCAAGCATGAGAATATTACATTTTTCAACTTCCACTTCGGGATTAGGATTAGTGATACGTTTATAGTGATTTACCACTGCCACACTCAGTACCTGCTTGGCTCGATCTTGGCCAATTACATATTGATCCAGATGTTCTTTGATCAGCAACGGATCAAGTTCAATGGGCTCAGTTGGTTTGATAATATGCTCATCGTGGAGCAAAGTCTCACAAAGTTCCACGCACTCGTTGCAGATTGCAACTTGTTCGCCTACTATGAGTTTGGCCACTACGTCTTTGTGTTTACCGCAAAAACTACAAGTGTTGATTGAATCGTTAGGTTTCATTAGGATTGTTTTGTTTCTAAGTAATGTGCCACTTGTTCACGTTCGCTATCACTCAACAAGTCTGGGTCGTATTCACCTGTACTTATTTTGTCTATCAGGTGCTCAATATAAGCCGAGTCGTAAGTATAACTGTCACTTAGATTTTTGTCAACCGCAATCCAGTTGGATCCATTGTATTTGTACAATACACTAGGCATAATATCTACCCGTACAAAGGTATCACCTTTGTTGGGATTTTCTGGAAAACCGATACCAAACCCACTACGACTTTCCCTACCATTGACATTGTCTGCTACTAGGCCCATCCAAGGCAATTCAGCAATTTCTCCACGCATGTATTTGTAACGTTGATTTTTTATTGTATCATCGGGATTGGCTGCCTTCCATTTTTTAACAGCAACCTTAATCTCATCATCGTCATCATCCCCAAGTTCTTCGTTAGGCGGCTCAATATCTTGCATCTTGTCAAACTTTGATACTAGACGTTCATCATCGTACACATGAAGATCAGGTTCGTGATCAGGTTCGTGGTGTTCATCTATAAACTGGTACTTGACTGGTACTGTGAACTTAATAGGGTCACCGCCGTTGACATTGTCTATAACATCACATTCTTTGTTGGGACAGAACAGGCCAATGCCCGGTGCATCTACTAGAGGTGTACCACACTTGTAGCATGGTATAGGATCATCAGGTGGTTCTGGCACTGATTCTTTTAATTGTTCAATTTGATCTTCAGTCAATGGACCATCATCGGGCTCGTACCGGGGCTCATCATGTACAAAGCCACCAGTGCCTTCTCTAGCCCATTGAAATTGTTTGTTGGCGGCTAGAATCAAAGTCAAGGCCAGTGGGTCAAACACCAACACAATCATAATGATTACTAAACGTACAGCACGTTCTAATACATTTGAATCAGGGTTGTCGCCATAGACCAGGGCCGCAATATACTTGATTGGTCCTACTTCACTTTCCACCTTACGGAATTCGGCCCGTAATGGTGCGGCCTCTTCGCCAAGGGCGGTAATAGTTTTCTGTTCGGCTTGGATCTCGGATTGAAGTCTGACACGTTCTTTTTGTTGGGAACGTCTAACTGCAACAGCCTTGTCGGCACCTTTTTCATCACTGCTTCGACCCATAACTTGGTCCACAGCCTCATCCATTTGTTTAAGCGCCTTCCGGTTCGCATCAATGTTGTCCTTTGAGATTCGAATTTTTTCATCGTAGATGGCAACCCGGGCCATACTATCACCACTTACTAAACTTTGATCACTGTGTGCTTTTGAAAGATAGCCAAAAATTCCCATCGATGTCAACAGCATCAGGAATGCCACCGCCGGCACTAGATATGCTTTGAATAAAATTCCAGCACGTTTCCAATTGTTGTGCAACCATACAGTGGCCACAATCTTACCAAGTTCAAGACTACCGCCCATGATGATAACAGGAATGGTTGCCGCACTAAAAATGGCTGTTAAACCTGCTACAGAGTAATAAGCGGCCACGCAACTGAGCAAGATTGCTGTGACTAGAATGCTGAAACCAAATATCATAGAGTATTATTTACCGGGTGATTCCACTTGTCTCACAGCATGTTTAATTGCTATCCAGGTGCCAAACTTGGGATCAGGCACTTCAAACCACACACGTTCTGTGGCTCCTCCTAATCGCCATAAGCTGGCGTGTTCTAATCGTCGTTTAACGTGTGCCTGACTACGCCAGTTTTTGCCGAACTGTGCTCGCGCTTCACGCATGATAGTGTACCATGTGTCTACACTTGACAATTCAAAATATAATTTGTGCATGGGCAAAGCCGTTGTTTTAAGAGAGTCAAGGGACGGAAGCATGAGATCAGAGGCTTCTATTTTAACAGACATTTAAACTTCCTTTCACTGTGAATTCCAACTGTAGCATACACCGGGTATCAGCCGGTTTTGATCTATTGCTAGATCTTGGACAGTGTCTCAACCTCGTGGGCATTATATCCACATGCCACGGTTATGTCGGGCCCGGGCGTTCAATCACCCCGCTCATACCATTAGATCGCCACCATCTCCTTGCCCATGCACATAGTGATTATACATGGGGAGTGGTGGCGGTGTCAACTTATTGTTGTTCTAAATCTAGTGGGCCATGAAACCAAGTTTCTGTGTCATCGTTTGACCAGCCTTCGCCTTCCCAGGCATCGTAACCTTCTTCTTCCCAGAGTTCATCCATGCGTTCTTGTTCTTCTTCGCTCATGTCTTCAGGATATTCAACGTCTACCCAGCAACCATCATCCAGATTGTCAAGTTCAAAGTCATAGTCAGTATTGAATACATCTAGGCCTTCGGGATTGGCCAAATCAATATCAGGCCGTTCATCGCTTTCACAATAGACTGTGCCCCATCGAAATCCAGTACTACGTTTAATTGTTTTTCCGTCCTTGCTCCAAAATTCAATTTCTTCAACGTTTTTCTTTTCCGTGGTTGTTAGTACCCAGGTAGCCATAATTATTTCCTATCTCCAAACAGTTGTAACAAGTTCAAGAACAAGTTGATAAAGTCCATGTATAAAGTTAGCGCACCACGCACTTCTGCGGCATCACTGGTTTCATACATGAGTTCTTCACGGATTTGTTGTGTGTCATAGGCAGTAAGGCCCAAGAAGATAATGATAGCCAAGGCGGAGATCACCATCTGCATCACGGTGCTGCCAATAAAGATGTTCACAATACTGGCAATACAGATGGCGATCAAACCCACAAACATAAACTTACCAACACTATCTAAACTGCGCTTGGTAAAGTAGCCATAGCCACTCATGACCGCGAACAAGATGGCCGCACCCATAAACGCACTAACAATTGATCCCATGGCAAACACAGCAAAGATCATTGAGAAACTCAGGCCCATCAGGGCCGCAAAGCCATGTAGGCATAACTGGGCTACTGGTTTACTTGGATTGTTACCTAGCACCATGCTCACACCAAATATGGCTGCCAAAGGTGCAAAGATCACAATCCATTTCATTACGCCAGTAAAAAAGAACTGTAGCAACTCTGGTGTGGTGCCTACCCAGTAACTGATCAGCATACTCACGATCACTGCCAGACTCATGTGTCCGTAAACACGACCCATAGCCGAGTTGATTTGTTCTGCTGAACGGTATTGTTCGTTATCAAATATAAGTGTATCATTCATAGTTTTCTCCTTTAAGGTCTGGTGATTGGCCACTTGGCCGGTTCTTCATCTGCTGATGCTACGATTCGATCTAATGCCGCCGCTGGATCCCACTCTTCACAGTACTTAGCACGATTCTTGCGTCCAACTGCTGAGTCTGGATCATAGTCAATCCAAGTAAACTCTGTGCCATCACAAGCAGGGCAGTGATCGTTGTAGTCATCGTCGGTACGACGATCTTCACTCTTGCCTACCCATCCGCATTTTTTATTATCACAAGCAACATCTACAGGCTCGGGTGGTTGATTAACCCACGAACTAGTGTCCCAGTTATACCCTGACCAAGTAACAATCTCTCCTGTGATAGGATTAAATTTACCATATTCCCACTCGCCAAACTGTGAGCCATCCCAGTATGCTGTGCCATATGTTGTGCCAGAGTGTCGCCATGTACAACTGTAATAGCCAGGGAGTGTGGGTTTGACTTTCTTAAACTTAAATGTTTCAGACCGTTCCCAAGTGCTGGGACTAGAACCGTGTGGAGGATGGCCCCAGTCTTTTTCTTCTGGGCTATAAGTTTCCCAGGTGTTGCTGTCTTTCACAAGATACATGCCAAAGTCGCTACTCTTACCGTCTGTGCTGCCACCCCAGTTTTCAATGTCTTCACCGTCATAAGTCACGCTGTTGACTAGTTCTTCACCGTCAATTTCGTCATAACTTAATGTTAGTTTAGTAATGTCAAACGGTGCAGTAAGTTCAATCTCGCCTTCAAAGAATGTGCCTTTTTCATTACTACAACCAACAAATACCACAGTACCCACAGGTTTACTACCAATCCATGCTTCATCGCCACATGACCATTCAGGGCTGTCGTCACTGCCACCATCGCAATCTTCCAATGAACGTTCAAATACTACCGTACCATTTTCATCTTCAATCTGTAGTGTACCAGCACTACGGCTAACACCATGGACATGTGCCATATCATCGCATTCGTACCACGAACCTGGTGGGAATGGTAGCCGGTCTATATCGAGATTCATATCATCTCGAACCGTGTCTTCATCGCTCCAGGCAATTTCAGACAAGTTGACTTGGTTCTCCATACAGTAATCCCAGACCGCACGGTCTACTGTGCCCATGACTTTTTCGCCACCATAACCCCACATGCTAATCTTGTAGGTTCTTGGAGTAAATTTCAAAACTTCAATGAGTTTTTCTTGTTCTTCAATGGTGGCCATGATAATCCTCTATTAAAAAATATCCCGAAGCAGGATAATGTTGTTGTAACCATTCCAGCAGTCCTGGTTCCCATGGTAACTGTATTTCAAGATTCCTGGATGAGATATGCATTATGCATTTTCCTTCTTGGTTAATTCGCATACCAACAGGAATTGTTCGTATGCATGTCGTACACTCTCGTGTTTCATTAATCGATCTGCTTCTGCTTGCAATGCTTTCAATCCTGCTTGGGCAATATCATGGGCACTGGCCCGAGATAAAGATCTAGCATCTTCACCAAACACTTCAATCAAATGATTCCAAGCCGCCATTTGCTCAGGTGTAAGAGGAGTACGACTTGGCTGTACTTCGCTGGTCTTGCGCAGAGCATCGCACATGGCAAACTCGGCCACACGACTGGCCGCAAGCAAGGCCGCATGGTTGGGATTGATGTTGTAGCGTTTGCTCTGCCCACCAGGGTAACACATCACAAGGTGCGATCCTTTTGGCATGGCATCAAACATGTCGTAATCGTTTTCGGCTACAGGCACATACCTGCGACCACGTTTTTCGTAGTAGATTTTTTTCACTTTTGTTCCACTTTCTTTTCAATAGGTGGTGGAAAGTAAGGCTCAATAACATAGTGTGTGGCACTCCACCAACCAAACGCTGTGATAAACCCGTATAAAAATATTTCAAGTATCATCTTTTATTCCTAGTGTTACAGGAGCGTGATCTAGTGTTGCACTAAATTCGTCTTCGTACAAGTATGCATCTTCGTCATCGATTATAACAGTCAAATCACAGTGACGCAAGTCATAATCTGTGAAGTTGTAATTTGCATCATACACTCGAAAGTAGTAGTTGCCGTCAAAACTGTCAATAATATGGCCACGTAGGCCTTTTGCTGATTTAGGTTGATTGCTCATGCGTAAATTATACAGTATTTTGATTAGAATGTCAACTGACTTTTGGCGTATCCAAAATAGGTCAGGGTCAAGGCACCATTGCTCCACGAGTTGCTGATAGCAAAGTTCCAAACTCCATCAATCTTGACCGGAATCATAATGCCTGCGGTGTTGCTATTACTGCCACTCAGCAAGTTATAGGCCTGGATCACAGTATTTAGGTAAGAGCGTTTGGATTGGGTAAATGTACCTGTTCCTGAGTTGATCCAGGCTTGATTGGCACTCTCGGCGGTTCCACTAGCACTCACAGTACTGTTGGTATTCATCAACCAAATGTCCAATTTGCCATCACCATTCAAGTCAATCAATTTTGGAGTATAACTAGCCAAGGTATTTTGATTGTAACCTGTTATAGCGGTATCTGTTGTTTCGGTAAACGTTAGATTACCTTGGTTCATGTATATTTGCATCATGCTTTGAGGGCCCGATACGTCTGTTACTGCGGTGTTGTTCAAGTAACTGACCACCACAATATCCAATTTACCATCGCCGTTTAAGTCACCTACCAAACAACTTATGTCATGACTTCTTTCGGTTGTGGTACTAGATCGATCAAAATAGGGCACAGGGAGTGTGGCTACCTTAACTGGTTTTAGGTTACCATCAAGTTTATAAATCCAAGTATCGTTAAAAAATGTAACGCCTGTATCTACATCAACTACCACAATAGATGTGGTGCCTGAATTGTCTAGATCACCGGAACATAACCCACTACCTGACCAGGTTTGCATAGTGTCATGTGCTCGATATGAGAACCCGCCTGCTTGATTATTGATCCAGTAATCTCCACCCGAATTAGCCACATCTAACCAACCGTCTTGATTGAGGTCAATTATAGCACTGCCGTGACTGCTATTTAGGTCTGGTAGATTTACTTGTAAATGACTTTGTCCGGACCGACTCATAAACACCACTGACTGATTCCATTCTGTAGAGTTATTGCCATCGGTAAATCCAGGAAAGAAAATGTCATCAATACCATCTCGATTGAAATCTGCAACCTGAGGGTAATGTACGCTTAATGCAAAATCACTGCCTAGTATATCAGTGGTTGCATCCGTTGCGCCCGTGGAGGTAAGTTTGTATATCTTTATCTTGGGAACCGTGGTCCCAACTATCCAACCACTAAGCACTACATAGGTACTACCGTCACCTTTAAAATCGCCTGTGGCCAGGCTGGGAATAAAAGGACTGCTGGTGCTTGCGGCGCTGACACTGGACATTAATGCCGCAGTGGACACAGATGTACTACCTGAACTGCTGGTGCTTGAGCCACCACCGCCACAACCTGTTAGAGCCACTGCTAGTGCAGAGATTACAAGTGCAAGTTTCATAATGAGCCTTTAGTTTCTGTCAACCCTTAAACACATATATCCAGTTCGTTTGTCTTTGGTTCGGGACAATCGTTTTTCTTCTTGATAGCATCGTGCCCAAGAGTTATAGTAATCAACTGATTGGTACTCTAATTGTGCTGGTCCAAACGGGCTATACACAATCATAACTGCTACTAACACAATGTCGTACAATGGTGTCATCATACTTTCTCCCCGGCGTCAAAGTCTCTGAATCTCAGGAACCTTGGGAATCGGAGGCTGTAGGTTCCGTCTTGGTTCTGGGTGACTGCATCCGCTTGGACTTCAACCAAGTGACCAAGTAACTGATCCCTATTGGTCCAATACTCATCACGAAGAGTATCACTAAACCCACTACCAACATTAACACGAATTCTGCGGTCATTGTCTTCTCCTTCACAAATTATAGCACCAAGTCTATTTTCATTGCGACCTGTTCCTTGCTCAAATCCCACAATAGTGAGGTCAACACTGATTGTGGGTTTCCATTTCATCCATGAGTCTGAACGTTTGCACTCATAAGGTGCATCCAGGCTTTTGATCATGATGCCTTCGAAACCTTCTGCCACAGCGTCTTGTGCAAAACGGTTCATGATATCATGCCCTTCTGCTGTGTCCAAATCCACATCCAAGCCATTCATAATTCTCAAGCAAGGTGTTTCCAACAAGCGATCTCGAGCACTCTCGATCCACTCAATACGTTTGTACTGTTGTATGTTGCAATGTCCTTCTTGCAATGACTCTAAAGGAATGATATCAAAAATGTGATACACCGTGCCATCAGTCTTTGCATCGCTCTTGCGATGTGCTTGCTTCATGAGTTTCTGAAAACTCTCACCCACAATCTCGCCGTCTAACACAAAGCGACCACCGGTGCCACGACCCCACTGAAAGTGTTTGCGGGCATCTTCAATGGCATCTGCAATCTGTGGAAAGTTCTCAAACTCTTTGCCATTGCGACTGAACAAGGTGACATTGGCGCCGTCAATCACCGCCAACACACGCACACCATCCAGTTTGACTTCCAGGCGTTTGATGCCTTTTAATTTCTTGGGTTGATCTGTGGAGTCTTGTGCTAACTGACAAGTGAACACCGGAATCTTGTACTCTGTTTTGCCCAGTACTTTGTTCAGTGTTTTCTCTGAAATGCCACAACGCAGATCCTTGATCATCACACGTCGGGCCAAGTTATTCCACTCGTCCGAATCAAACAGTTGACTCATCGATTCAATACTTTCACGGGCACGATTACCCGTAACGGATCTTGTGCGTAATGCTTCCAGCAAGGCCCAAAACTTTGTCCAGGGGTTAGGGCGACCAGTCAAACCCTCAGTCTCAGGCACTTGACGGATATTAAAGGTGTAGAAAGGATTGTACGCCTGGTAGCAGTTAAAGAGGAAACATTGTGCATCGGCACTGCCCAACTTGGCGGCCATTAATGCTTTTTCAATTGTTTTTTCTTTGTGTATGCGACTGTCCGAACTTTCTAGATCACGGATCCATCCTGCCGCCACTATGCTGTCAAACCTTTCGTTTGAGAAGTCGGTTTCATTCATATATTTAAGTGATTACCATGAAGAGTTATAAAACACTTTTAAACCCAGGAACAATTCTGCTCGTGCCCGTTTAATAAATGCAAGATCATCTTCTTTATAATGCTCGTCTGCTTCGTTGCCAAAGAAGAATCCCTGTGTACTCGGCAGTTGGCCATGCGTGACTGCACGTTCTAGTTCATCTAGATCCTCCCAGGTGAGTTCTAGTTCGACCCCGTTAAATGTGCTGTACTCTACATTTTTAGATTCAGCAAGTCGTTCCATCCAACCATGCAGGTTAGGATGCTTACGCCAGTAGGCAATTTCACGTTGACCAGTTTCGTAGTCTGCCTGTTCTTTGGCGGCAGTGTATGCATACATATCGAGACCCATTACTTCACTCCTTGATAATGTTTAAATTCACGTTTGAGCCAAAATTTATATCGGTTGAAATATTCTTGTGCGGTGAACTGTGGTTCAAGACCGTAATTGATCAGTTCATCAATGTGCTCGTACCACTTTTCTCTGCACCAGTTGCGGAAGTTCATGCCGCCACCTGTCCTTCAACTATCTCCAACATATTGGCTGGGATTTTCCATAAGCCGCCGTCTCGGTCATTACGAACTGTGACATACTTGATGGCAATCTTTTTCACTGTGCCTGTGGCACCTGAGGGGTTCTTGGAACTGATCCAACGCACTCGAACGCCCACGTCCAGGTTGCGTTTGACCTGCTTGCGAAGACTGGCCTGATTAAAACGAATAGCATCAGCCATGCTACGAAGTTCCACATCGGTCCACGTGCCAAACATGATAGCAGAGTTAACCTGCTGGATTGATGAGAGTTTTTCCATCTTGGGCTCCTGTTAAGTTTCTATACAAGTATTATAACAAATTGGGAATTTCTGGTCAATCAACATAATAGTGTACGGCCTGTGAGAGTGCAGACAACTTTTCCATAATGTCTCGATAGACTTGACTGCATTCCGCCAGTTGGTCACCACTGCACGAGGATTCGTCTAGCATGGTTTCAACTTCACTGAGTTTAGCAAGAATTGCTTCACGCATTTCCAACTCCTTTTTACTGAACATGTGCATATTATAGCAAAAGACGAATTATTAGTCAAACAAAAAAGCCCCGCAAAACTGCAGGGCTTTTGTAGTACTAAAGTATTACCTTAAAAATTAGAAAGTATGCTTTACACCCACGTTGTATCCAACAATCGGACGTGTAATTGTTGTGCTGGCAATATCACCGCTGGCAGACGCTCTGTCAAGGATACCGTAAAAGGTTGTACGCTTGGTCACATCATACTCAGCCAAGACTATCTGGCTGTTTAAAACGCCAGCCTTGCCTACACCGTTAGCATACTGGCCGTGATATGATGACAAAGTGGTAGTCAATTTAGGGCTAACACGGTATTGCACACCCAAGGTGTTTAATGATGCATCAGTTGATGGACCAGTTGTTGCGGCAGTACCCAACACCGGACCAGTATATGTGCCGTTTGTGGTCAAGTTAGCGGCAACATAACCTGCTTCGCTCTTTGATGTCCATCTAGCACTTTGTAATGTCCAGTTACCAATATCATATTTTGCACCAATACCGTTGACAGAATACTTTAAGTCTGCCGCATCTTTAGCAGTAAAGTTAGCCGCACCAACAGTTAATGAATTTAGTGAGTATGTCACTGCGGCTGTGGTGGTAGATTTTTTAGAATCGCTACCACTTTGGCCACCGGGTGCAATACCTAATGTAACATTCACTGGGCCCAACTTGTTAGACCATTTGATCAATCCATCACTGCGACTGTTTCTAATGCTACTGGTAGCACCAGTAAACACGTTAATCTGCGCGGCACGTAATGGAGCCACTGCATAAGTTGAGTTGGAAGTATTGGCCGGTTGGGCCGCAGATTCTCCCTTGGCCAGTGTCAAGTCACCCACACCGCCGGTTGCAAAATCATAGGTTGCAAGTGTGTTGCGACCGATTTGAACTTCACCAAATGTTTTATCAGCAAAACCAACCCAGGCTTGACGATCAAACAACACTGTGCCTGTCGATCCACTATTACCCGACACACCAGTTGTGGGGGATAATCCGCTTTCTAGTTTGAGTTTTATTGTGGTGCCATTGCCCAAATCTTCTGAACTTATGATACCAAAACGGCTGGTATATGTATTTCCGTTTATTAGTTTGGTAGCAGAGTCGTCTGTAGCAGTAACGTGAGTTTCATAACGAATGCCAACGTCCATAAGACCATAAACCGATGTGGTTGGATTTTGTTGTGCTTGTGCGGCACCAACTAAGGCCATTGCGGCCAAAGCAACTAAAATTTTCTTCATTTAGATTTTTCCTTTTAAAAGTATGAATGACGCGAGTCATTTGATATTATATATGCGTGTTTGTACTATGTCAATAAAAATAACCATCAATTTAGCCAATTTGATCAAGTTGTTGGTTCAATTACAGGAATTGGCGCTATTACTGGATCACTTGGTATTTGATTGACATTATACAAACTGGCCGCACTTAATCTTGCGTTGTTTCGGCCTTCGCGCATGGCTCCTACTGTGGCTTGCCCACCTAGGGTCGTAATGTCAGCGACATTTTCCAAAAACTCAGCCGCATCACCATTTGCTGTGAGCAAACCGTAATAGGGTAAATTTTGTAAAAAACTATAGACGCTGTTTTTGTCGCCTGGTTGTAGATTGAAATAATCAATACCAGCCTGGCTAGTGTATTTAGCACTCAGGTTCATTATGTTGGAAATATAGGTCCAATTGGCATTTAGCGTGGTTATAGACGGATTGGCGCTGAGTGCGGCAATGGCCGCATTGGCATTGATAATTTGTGTCTGTACCCCGGCATCGTTGACTGCTGATAATATGTTTACGTATGCCGCGTTTAACGTAGCAAGACTGCCTGCGCCCTGTAAACTGTTGATAGCCGCAGTAGCCGTGGCCAATTGTGCGGCAAAATCGTCACTATCTAATGCTAGACCCAACACATCGTAAGTGGTAATAGTACCGTTGGGACCAGTACCTGTGGCCATGTTGGTTGCAACATAGTCGGTCACTGAACTGTCAACTGGGGTAGTCTGCGCCTGGATTAACGGTAAATCAACCATGGTGCTGAGGCCACCCAGCGTGGTGGGTGTCCAGTAGGCAGTATTGTTGATATCTACACCAACCGGCACATCATCTGTGGCACGATAATAAGTGGGCACTGGACTACCTGTACTGACCACCGTGTTGGCCAAGTACGGTTGTGTAACGTTCCAGGGATTGTCGGTGTTGCCTAATACTGTGTTGGCCAATTTTGGTAATGTAGTATTGGGTATGTTGTTGATCTGCTGAAAAGACACTTGAATGGCCTTGTTGGCCGTGGCCTGTGCTGGCGGAATAACCTTGCCCAACTCATCACACCCTGATGCTGTAGGCAAGTAACTGTTGACTATGGGTGTGATGCTGGAGTTTACTGCACCGGTTGAGTTAAAGATAGGCACAGGGCCATTAGGACTCGGTGTTTGTAATGATGCGTAACTTAATGGGAACATGATTACTGGATTTAACAAATCTTCAAGACTGTTAATATTTGGTGTGGTTACTCCCAGTATATCTAATATCTGAGTTAGTGCATCACCTGAGATCATGGTCATAGCATTGTAAGCCAGCAATTGTAACTTATCAAATTCGTTTTGTGTTAGACCAGTGGGTTTGTTCAATCCCACTCGATTGTCATTCACTAGATCGGCAATGTTGCTTGCGGATAACCCCATGCTGATCATGGCATTTTGTAAATCTGGTACAGTACGACCTTTAATTCCGGCCAAGGCAGATATTTGCTGTATAAGGCCAGCCGGCGTACCGTATAAATCCAACTTGTTCATGTTCCACAAATTGCCTTGATTGTTTAGATCAACTCCAAAACTAGTCAAGTCAGTGGTCATGCTGGCTATGTTACCAGTTACCAAATCATCCATGTTAGTAAACAAAGGACCAAGGTACTGATTGGCATTTACCGAACTATTAATGTATTTGTTGGTGGTGGCAATGTAGCCTTGCACTGCCATGAATCCTTGGCAGAACTTGCCAGCATCACCATTGCCAAGATATGCCGCACAAGTTTGTTCTATTAGATTTGAAAATCCTGACGGGTCGATTGTGGATCCATCTACTGCGCCAAGATAATTGATCAAATACTCACTATCCAAATAAGGATAACTGCCCACAGGATCTTCTGGTATGCTATTGCCCAGGGCCGGACATACTGTGGCACCTATGCTTAACAAACTGGTTAATGTAGATTGTGTGGCAAATGTTTGCGATTTGTAAAAACTCACTGCCGCAAGAAAGTTACTGATCACTGTGGTAGCGTTGAATGCTTGAATAGCAATGGCCAATGCGGCCGGAAACGGTTTTAGTCCTTGATTTTGCAACAAGGCGACAGATGCGGTTAGTTGTAACGGACTAAGAATACTGGGCATTATCCTACCCTTACATCAGCACTGCCACCAGCACGAGCGTGTCCACAAGTATCTGAACATCCAGTGGTAACAATGGGAATGCCACTGGCTCGAACAGTGCCATTTCCGCCTGTGGTGGTTGCGGCCTGGTGTGGTGGATGTGGTCTTCCCCAGGGTGCATGACTACTCACAGGATTACCATCAACAGTAACTGGGCTGCCATTCACACGTACAGAGGCAACACCGCCAGAGGCAACTCCCCCTGCACCGTTTAGATCGCCGTCTCGTTGTACTGCTGGCATTTTATCCCAATATAAGTTTCTTGTCCGGAACTTTGATGCCTGTGGTTGCTTCGATGTATTTCATTTTGACAGCATCTTCAGCATAGGCATAAAGTGATATGCTGTTGATATTTAGTTGTATTTCTCGCTTGATATCTGCGGTAAACAAACTGGGCACAAGTCCCATGCCTTGTGGCCCCGGAGCCACGCTCACAGGGTCGCTGATTGTGATCCACTCTGTACCAGGTTTTTCAATCCTAGCAATCAACTCTTCTCCGGAGTTGAGTTTGAAGGTGTACACTTGATTTTGATCGAATTGCATTTTAAACTTTCTTTATAACGAGTTGATAATTAATCAATTTAACTTCTATATGCTTTTGAAACATATTTACAAAAGCATCAATAGACATCTTGGGACGATCTAACATATCTGTGGCTACCATCCAAAGATAGTCATCAAAAATCATGTATCCATTCTTTTTTAGCAGGCCAAATGCCATCACAGCATCTGCTAACACTTCGTCTGCGCTGTGACTTCCATCAACGTAGATAAAATCAAA
>Ga0209190_1000619_pt1 | contig 25842 bp, 26 predicted proteins | sample M_140205_XF_Meta_FD_187315 | JGI IMG/M metagenome (GOLD analysis project Ga0209190, IMG submission 187315) | Freshwater microbial communities from Lake Montjoie, Canada to study carbon cycling - M_140205_XF_MetaG (SPAdes) (version 2) | ecosystem: Environmental > Aquatic > Freshwater > Lake... | reverse complement strand
GCTGTCAAGAATTTCGGCGAGATTATTTCAGGTCCTTGCTCGGCGCGGGCAGAGCCTCCAACACTTTCGCCACGGGAAGGCCCATTACATTTTCATAGCTGCCGCGAATTTCTAAAATGATTTGATCCCCAAACTCCTGAATTCCATAGGCGCCCGCCTTGTCCAGCGGATTGACGAGCGAGAAATAAGCATCGATCGCTGATTCATCGAGTTCGCGGAACGTCACCTCGGTGATGTCGTGGAACACGTTTCTCTCGCCTCCGGGAGAGATCACACACACCCCTGAACACACCAGATGCGTACGAGCCGACAAGCGCCGCAACATCTCCCGCGCCTCTGCCAAATCCAACGGCTTGCCCAACGGGATACCATCAATAAAAACGAGCGTGTCCGACCCGATCACCGTGGCGTCTGGCCGTAACGCCGCCACGGCCGCGGCCTTCAAGGTGGCGTTGTGTTCGCACAACAGGCTTGGCTCCATGGCCGGATCATGGATTTCCTCCGCAGGCGAGACGACCACCTCAAAAACGACCCCAGCGAGTTCTAAAAGTTCGCGACGGCGAGGCGAGGAGGAGGCTAAAACGATACTCATGCAGCCCGAATGAATCAGAGAGAGATCAACTCGAAAGCAAAAAAATGTTGAAAACGCGAGCCCTGTCGTTTGCTGGACGCAAGGTTTTTGAGAATTTGATTTTGGGAAATAAGTTTCCAAAACCTCTATCAAATCATTTAGCTATCGAGATATGAACATGCCCGTAGACAAGACATCCATCCTCTATGCCCTTGAGCACAGCCTCTTCGAATTTCCGCAGCTACTCGGTTGTTGGGACATACCGACCTTCCCAGGCCTGCACGCACACGCTACCCAGGAGGTGTCGCATCCGTTCGGCAACATGGTCGGTCTTTCCACTCTCACCCAAGAAAACGCCGACGCCGTCATCGCTCAGGTGAAGGAGTTCTACGGCAGCCGTAAGCACATGTTTGGCTGGTGGCTTAATCCGTCTTCCACCCCCTTCGACCTAGTCACGAGGCTGGAGGCCGCCGGATTTTCGAGGGCGGTCGAACAAGCCGGGTTGGTACTCACCGACATGGGGCGAGAATTCACGTGTAATCCGAAGGTAACCGTGCGGCGAGCGACTGAGGCGGATCGCGATAAAGTCGCCCACCTATACACGGTCGCATATCCCATGCCCGAGCGACTGGCTGAAATCTACACCGAGCTGCTGCCATTGGCCGGTTCGGGAGGATACCACTACCTCGCATACGTTGACGGTGTCGAGGGGCCGGTGTCGGTCTCTAGCATGTTCTCACCTCGAGGCAGCAGCATCATAACGATGCAGGGCGCGGCTACGCTGGAAGAACATCGCGGCCACGGAATCTATACGGCGATGATGGCCACACGGGTGGCGGAGGCGCGCGCCATGGGCAAGGAGGCCGCGGTGCTTCAGGGCGATCGCAAGACTTCCGCCCCGATTTGCATCAAGCTCGGTTTCGAGGAGGTTTGTAGCATCGATCTTTACGTATGGGGTAACGCCTGAAGTGGCCGGTTTCAGCCCAGTATCTCTGGAGCTGATTTCCGTTAGTTTGGTGATAGAATCCGACCGAGACGATTCGTCAATTCCCATCCCTCATCGTCTCATCCCTCTCATATTATCGCCCCCATGACTGACCCAAAGAAGATTTCAGAAGCCTCCCATCCAAAAAAATTCCTCGCCATCATCACCCAAGCAGCGTTTGATAAACTCACAAACTTTAGTACCAAAAACGACTTGTACTTGGTTGATGGTTCACACTCGGAGGAGCAAACCCATACGCTGACATTGTAAGTATTCAACGTATTATATATCTTAAAGTAATCACCATAAAAATGACTAAACAACCTCTCCTCACCCACTTAGCACCCGCGTTGTGGTTGGGTTCACTTGTTGCCGTGATGTTTGTCAGTGGCTGTTCCGTGGCTACCAACTCCATCCGCTCAGATTTTCCCGACTACAACGGCATCATTCAGTTCAATCAAATGCAGCAGATGGTGGTGAACTTGGTACGCATGCACTACCGAGAATCCCCATTATTCTTACAGGCTGGATCGGTGACGGCTGCCTACGAAAGCCGGGCTGAAATAAGCTCCGAAGCCACGCTGGACACGGATGGGACCCCTATCACGATTGGGGGCAATTACCAGTTCGCATCTAAACCCACCGTCAGCTACACACCCGTCGAGGGTAAGGCATACGTGCAACAATTCATGAGTGAAATTTCGTATGACAGCTTTGCGCTGCTGGTGCGTGCGGGTTGGCCCGCGCAGAAGCTAGTTTCCTTGTTGGTGGAACGCTACACCACCGAAAGCGGCGAGGTGCTGGTGAATGATCACAAATCAAATTCCTACGGTAAATTTGAAGACCTTTTGAAAAAAATTCAAAGTGTCGAGGAAGTCGACCGTGTTGGTATTTCCAGGAGACCTAAGGAAGGCTACGACCTGATGCTGGGCGGGTTAAGGATTCCCGTGGAGCGTTTGCAAATGCGTTCTCTGGTCGATGTGATGTTCTTTGCCTCGCAGGATGTGGAGACTCCGCCCGATCAAGCCAGTCGCACGAAAAAGTTTAATTCAAGAGGCAACTTGTCTATATCGTACTCCAAAACCAAGCCAAAGAATGCGATGGTGTGGGCTGAATATAATGGCTACTACTACAGCGTGGCCCAAAATGATATCGAAGCCAAAGACACGCTGGCACTGCTGGTGCAAATCAGTCGCATTCAGTCGGGTCCGCCCGGGCCAGCACCGCTGTTAACCATCCCTGCCAATAATTAATGCCGACACGCTGCAGATCAATAATATATATAACACCTACAGTGGTGCTAACAGGATCTAGCGTTCACACTATGCGGTGCCCCGATGAATTCCTCGCTGGCGGCTCTGCCGAAACTGACGCAAAGCGGAAACACCTGGATTTACAAATACGATCGGAACAACCTATCACTGCCAGTCACCACGCAAGTCGTGGAATACGGCAACAATCTAACTGGCTGGACGGCGGTACCGATTCCCTCAACGACCGCGGGGTCAGTGACGATTACGCCCGGTAATCCAGCAGATCACGTCACAGTTACGATTCCTGCGCTAGGGACTAAAGTTTTCGTTTGCCTCAAAGTCGTACAATAAACGCCGAGAATTTCACCATCGTCAGAGTCCCACTCAAATGCGCTCGCCGCAATGGATGCCGTCATTTCATCTTTGCTGATAAGCTTTTTCAAATTTCGAGTTTGGGTATCGCGAGGCAAAAGCTAGTCTTCAGGCATTGGCTAATCTCATTTACAACAACCAGTGGACCGCGGACGGGAAATTTTTCCGCTCCGGATTACTGCGTGTGCAGATGAAAGCGGTCACCTACGGCCCTTTTCCCGGCGGTTGGCCGGAATCATTCGAGCCAGATTTTTCTCAAATGATCGCAGCGGGTTTTAATGCGGTACGCTTATATGAACTACCCGACGTGCGCCTACTCGACGCAGCCGAAAATCATGGATTAAAAATATTCGGCGGACTGAAGTGGCAACAAAGTGCTGATTTCTTTCAATCGCCAGTGGCTTACACAGCAGCGATCATTTCACTAACTGAAAGCCTTAGGCAAATCGGTACGCACCCATCTTTGGTGGGCATCTACGTCGGCAACGAGATCCCCGCTGACCTCGTGCGCTGGATGGGACCGGTGAAGGTTCGGGAGGCCATTGAAGGATTGATTGCGACCGGCAAAGAACTCGCGCCACACTTGTTATTCGCGTACGCCAACTACCCAAGCACTGAATACCTCGAACCAGAAAATGCGGACTTCACTGCTTTCAATGTCTACCTTGAAAACGAGTACTCATTCCGTAGTTACCTGAAACGTTTGCATCACATCGCAGGTGACCGCCCCTTGGTCATCTCTGAATTCGGCCTAGACACACGCCGCAACGGAATGCAGCGACAAGCCGAATGCCTCGTATGGGCTTCTCAAGCGTCACTGGAATTGGAATGTGCTGGGATGACCCTCTATGCATGGAGCGATCGATGGCAAAATGGTGGCATAGAAGTACTCGACTGGGACTTCGGATTGTTAGATCGAAGCGGAAAACCCAAGCCCGCTCTCGCCACCCTCAGCACGCTTCCTGCTCACATCCACAACCCTCAAGAACTTTCCTTCAGCATCATCATCTGCACTCGCAATGGCGGGCAACGCATCGGCAATTGCCTTAGGACTATAAAAAATGTAACTGCAAATCTAATTGAAACCATTGTTGTAGTTGACGGTTCATCTGACGGCACTGCAGATTTCGTTGCAAAGAAATTTCCATGGGTACGGCTTGAATGTATAAGTCCTAGCGGGTTAAGCGCTGCTAGAAATGCTGGGGCGCGAATCGCACAGGGTGAAATTCTCGCCTTCACCGACGATGATTGCGAAGTTGACCACGAGTGGATCACAAGGCTTCAGCGGATTTTTCAAGAGGGTCGCTTCGCTGCTGTTGGCGGGCCAAACCTATCACCAAAGCCAAAAACCTGGCAAGAGGCCGTGGTTTGCGCCGCACCGGGTGCGCCAAGTCATGTTATGATAGATGATGAGCAAGCCGAACACTTGCCAGGCTGTAATCTCGCCGTCACACGAACAGCATTCGACATGATTGGAGGATTCGACCCGCAATTTTGCACGGCGGGTGACGACGTAGATTTCTGTTGGCGGCTCCAAGATGCAGGTTTTTTTCTTGGCTTTGCCCCTGGCGCATTTGTTTGGCACTGGCGACGCCAGACGCTTGTGAAATTTCTGATTCAACAACTTGGATACGGTCGCGCAGAGCACTTATTGTTAGCCAAACACCCAGCTCGTTTTACAAGCCAAGGCGACGCAAGGTGGATTGGCTTCATCTACGGAGGAGGACCAGTGCGTGTGATGGCGGAATCGATCATCGATCACGGAGCAATGGGTGGAGCAAGCTATCAGGAAATAACTAACAGAATATCACCACTCCGTGGTTTGGAAGAAAAATTTGACACATGGAAGGTAAGGATTTTTCTCAAAGTCATCAAATTTCTCCAACCTCACCTGCGTGCTTGGGAAAGGAATCGTACACTCCTTATCAAATCCGATAAGCCTGTTAGTACTATTAGTACTGTTAGGCCTGTCAAAACCGAACCGGTCGAGGAATTCGCCATCGAATCTACAGAGGGCTACGGTCGCGAATATTTTATCAACCTTCTTCTGCAGAAAAACTGGAAACCCGCCGGAAATACCGAAGGCTGGGATTTAGAAAAATCCGGCACTCGACTACTCCTCGCCACCGAGCGAGGTGATTGCCAAACCAGACGCACCCTCATCCGGGCTTGGAACACTAAAAATCTCAGCGATCTGATGAGCGAATTCAGATAAGATTTACACGTTCTGATCAAATCCTAAATTTTAGATCGTAGATTAATTAAATAACTAACAAATTTCTATGTCACTCCGGAAGCTCTCTTTCATCATCTCGCTCAACGCAGTTATAATAATGACGCCGACGATGGCTGATCCACAGTGGATCTGGACCAGCAAGGCCACGCAGGACGGAGAAAAAGCGACCTTTCGAAAGACATTCACCATCACGGAACCGGTGAAATCCGCACAACTCAATTTCACCTGCGACAACGGTGCCACAGCCTACTTGAATGGTATCCAAGTCGCTAAAAATCCAGACTGGAACGAGCCCACCCGAGTCCAACTGAACAAAAAGATTAACATCGGTGAAAATGAACTTCGCTTCGATGCCACCAACAACGGCGGCATTGCGGGGTTGGTTGTTTCACTTCGAGTCGTCACGGTCAGCGGTGAGAAGATAATCATCCAGTCGAACGAAGACTGGTCAGCCGCAACGACCGACTCGTTAAATTTCAAACCCGCCGACGTGGTAGGAAAATACGGAGACCCACCATGGGGTGATGCGCTTGAACGAAAGGCTGACGATACCGTACCAGAAGCTGCCGAGATCAAGGCGGCACCAGGATTTAAAGTTGAGCGACTTTACACCGTGCCCAAGGAGCAACAAGGATCTTGGGTTGCAATCACCGAGGATCATCGGGGACGCCTGATCACCAGCGACCAATACGGTGGAATCTATCGGATCACCCTGCCATCAGATGGTTCTAAAACTGCACCCGTGGTAGAGCCACTGACCCTGCCTAACGGACTCAACGGCAAGCCACTCGGCGGTGGCCATGGTCTGCTCTACGCATTCGACAGTCTCTACCTGATGGTTAATGAAAAACCTGACAAGGGTTTGTGGCGCTTGCAAGACACCGACGGTGACGACCAATTCGACAAAGCGAGCTGGATCAGCAAATGTAATGGTCACGGAGAACACGGCACGCATGGAATTGTTTTGGCCCCTGACGGCAAATCAATTTATTTCTCTAACGGCAACCACACATCTCTACCTGAAAATTTGATGTATCGTCGCCCGGTCGCGATCGGTGAAGACCACTTGATCACCCGCCTGTGGGATGCAAATGGCCATGCCAAAAACATCTTGGCTCCGGGCGGGTACATTTGTAAATCCGACCCCGACGGCAAAAACGTCGAACTCATCGCAGGAGGATTTCGTAACCAATATGATATCGCTTTCGATGCGAACGGCGAGTTGTTCACCTTCGATTCCGACATGGAATGGGACATGGGCTCACCATGGTATATGCCGACCCGCATCAATCACATCGTGAGTGGCGGTGACTACGGGTGGCGCTCCGGTGCTGGGCGCTGGCCCAGTTACTACGCTGACTCGCTACCTGCAGTGGTGGATATCGGACCGGGCTCGCCCACAGGCACAGTCTTTGGAACAGGCGCGAAATTCCCTGAGAAATATCAACGAGCGTTGTTTGCGCTCGACTGGACTTTCGGCACGATGTGGGCGATCCATCTCCAACCAGACGGAGCGAGCTTCAAGGCGGAGACCGAAGAATTTGTCGCCGGAAAGCCGATGCCCTTCACTGATGCAATCATCCGCCGTGAAGATGGCGCCATGTATTTCACTATCGGTGGTCGCGAAAGCCAATCTGCTCTCTACCGGGTGAGTTATATAGGTGACGAAAATACCGCACCTGCTGCTGAAGTGAAACCCAACGCCACCGTTGGACAGAGGAAAATGTTAGAAAAACTCCATGAACAGGGAACTGGCATTGAAGCCATCGACAAAGCGTGGCCATCGCTCGCCAGCAATGACCGGTTTATTCGCTTCGCAGCGCGTGCCGCAATCGAGCGTCAGCCTCAAGGCGTTTGGGCGTCTCGAGCACTTGCAGAAACAGATCCTCAAGCATCCATCGAGGCGATCATTGCATTAGCACGTGTCGGCGATCGCGCACTTCAATCGCAGCTTATCGCCTCACTCGAGCGGCTTCATTTCAGTAAGCTACCCGAAGAACTCCACTTGCCCCACCTCCGAGCATGGCAACTTGTTTTCACTCGCATGGGCAAGCCTGATCAGAGCCTCTGCGCAGATATCGCTAAGCGATTGGATCCACTTTTCCCCGACGCAGATCCACGAGTGAACCGCGAGCTTGTATCTCTGTTAGTTTATCTTGGATCGGAAACCATTGTCGCAAAGTCAGTTCCTCTGCTAGATAACGCCAAAGATATCCAAGTCACTGTCACAAGCGACGCGGTACTCGCACGTAATGCCGGCTACGCATCCGCCGTGGCGAGTATGCATGACAGCCAACCGAATCGGCAAGCCATCGCCTATGCCTACGCCCTTCGAGAAGCGCATAATGGCTGGACTCCCGAACTGAGAAAAACCTATTTCAAATGGTTTCCAAGTACTTTCAAATGGTCCGGTGGCAACAGCTTCGCGGGATTTCTAAACAATATCCGAAAGGAAGCCCTCACTAACGTTGTGACCGATCCCGTAGAGCGAGCCGACTTTGAAATTCTATCAAAAAAAGTAGCCGTTGCTAATCCTAAAAATTTTGTTACGCCCAAAGGTCCCGGCAAGAATTACACGGTCAATGAAGTGACCACTCTAGCTAAGGACGGCCTAAAGAATCGCAATTTCGAGCAGGGCAAAGCGATGTTTTCCTCACAACTCTGTATCAACTGTCACCACTTCGGCGGAGTTGGCGGCAACACTGGTCCAGATCTAACTGGATCCGGAAATCGCTACTCCATCCGCGACCTCGCGGAAAACATCGTGGAGCCTTCCAAAGTCATCAGTGACCAGTACCCAAGTGAACAAATTGATCTTAAAGATGGTGGGGTCGTCGTCGGCCGCGTGATAGTGTCGGAAAATGGCAAACTTTTCGTGATGACCAGCGCGCTTGCTCCAGATGCCCTTACCACGGTCGATGAAAGTCAAGTCAAAGCACGCCAACCCCATCATGTCTCCACGATGCCCGCCGGTCTGCTGAATGCTCTTAATTCAGATGAACTGCTCGACCTCTTCGCCTACATCCTCTCTGGCGGAAATCCTCAAGACTCGCGGTTCTAGAGTGATATCTCACCTTGCGGCGTGACATCGTGCTGGCTAGGGATTGGCGATGCCGCTGCTGACGAAAGATTTCGACTACCACCTGCCCGAGGAATTGATCGCCTCGCGTCCACTTGCGCAACGTTCCGCCTCGCGGATGTTAGTTGTGCACAAAGACAGCGGCTTGCTGGAACACCGGATGTTTATCGATCTATGCGAGTACCTAGAGCAAGATGATTTGTTGGTGCTGAACGATACTAAAGTGATTCCAGCGCGAGTTTTTTCTGACGATGGAAAAACTGAACTGCTGTGTCTCGACCGCTTGTCTCCATTCGAATGGCGATGCCTTGTTAGACCTGGCAAAAGAATGAAACGCGGGCGTAGCGTCAGTGTGGGCGGCATCACTGGAACAGTGACTGAAGTCTATGAAAATGGTGATCGTCTGATACGATGGGACGAGCTGGTGGATTTAGAAAAACACGGCCACCTCGCACTGCCGCACTACATGGGTCGAGATGACGAACTCGCGGATCGCGACCGCTATCAAACGGTTTTCGCCCGCGAGGAAGGTGCCATCGCCGCGCCCACCGCTGGTTTGCATTTTACACCAAGTTTGTTAGATAAAATTTCGCATGCATTTCTCACCCTACACGTCGGCGTTGGGACGTTCCGTCCCGTAAGCGCGGAAAACGTGGCGGATCACGTCATGCATTCGGAGCGCTACATGGTGAATACCGAGACCGCACAAAAAGTGAACGCCGCCAATCGAGTCATTGCAGTAGGAACGACCGTGACTCGGGTGCTCGAATCCATCGGCAAACCTGTCTGCGAGCGGCGGAGTGCTACCAATATTTTTATACATCCCCCATATGAATTCAAAGTTGTTGATGGATTGCTGACGAATTTTCATCTGCCACAAAGCACACTGATCATGCTGGTAAGTGCCTTCGCAGGACAAGAATTGGTGATGGAGGCGTATCGCAAAGCGGTGGAGCAGCGCTACCGATTTTTCAGTTATGGCGATTGCATGTTGCTGGTGTGATGTGAAAACTCTGGATCGATGAAACTACTCTCATGGAACGTCAACGGCATCCGCGCGGTGATCGAAAAAAACTTTGGTGAATTTGTTAGTACTGAACAACCAGATATCCTGTGTCTTCAGGAAACCAAGGCTCGACCCGAGCAAGTTCAGTTGCCCTTGGAACTTGGTGGCTATCACGCCTACTGGAATTCTGCTGACAAACCTGGTTACTCTGGGGTGGCTGTTTTTTCTCGTGAGAAGCCGCTAGAAGTACAACTCGGCATGGGCTACGACGAACACGATCGCGAAGGTCGCGTGCTGACGTTGGAGTTTCCAGAGTTCATTCTAGTGAATGTTTACACGCCCAATGCCCAAGACGAATTGAAACGGTTACCCTATCGACTTAGTTGGGACGAAGCTTTTCGCCAACATGTCGCTAAGCACGCGCTAAAAAAACCGGTTGTTTTTTGTGGTGATCTCAATGTTTCACACCACGAGATCGACTTGGCCCGACCCAAGGATAACCGAAAAAATCCAGGGTTTTCAGATGAAGAACGCGAGAGTTTCGGCAAGTTGTTAGATGCTGGGTTTACCGACACCTTTCGCCATCTCTATCCAGGCCTAACAGATGCATACTCGTGGTGGTCCTACCGTGGTGGAGCACGGCAACGCAATGTAGGCTGGAGAATCGACTATTTTGGTGTCTCTACGTCATTCATCGACCGAGTCACCGCTGCGGAGATTCTTCCGAAAGTTCTAGGCTCAGATCATTGCCCAGTGGGGATTACTCTGACTTGAAAATGCAGTCCGTATTCTTTTAGCTCCTTACAACGGACTGAGTTATTCGACTACATTTTAGAATGCACAAGAAGTACGATCTCACCCTTTGGCGGGTGGCTTTGGAAGTGCGCGAGCACCTCGGCGGCACTACCGCGGTGGTAAGTTTCAAACTTTTTCGTCAACTCACGGGCCACGCATGCACGTGCGTCCGGTTCGATATCTGCTAGAATTTCCAAGGTCGAAATAATCCGATGTGGTGATTCAAAGAATATACTTGTCTCACTAGATTCCAACGCCGTTGTTAAAACACTTCGACGCTTACCAGATTTCACAGAAAGAAATCCCCCAAAATGGAACGCATGGCAGGGAAATCCGGATCCGATGAGAGCGGTGATGACGGCGGATGGTCCAGGTAAGACTTCAAGTGGGGTACTAGACTCAATGCAAGCCTGGACGAGACGGTATCCAGGATCGGAAATCCCAGGCATACCGGCATCGGTAATAACCGCTATCGTCTCACCTACCCTCGCAGCGGCGATCAGGTCTGGCGCGCGACGGGCCTCGTTGTGCTCATGGAGCGAGACGAGTGGCTTACCGGAGATTCCATGGTGCGCTAACAATTGCCCCGAATGACGGGTGTCTTCGCAAGCGATGCGGTCAGCGCTGCGGAGGACCTCCAAGGCTCGTAGTGTGATGTCACCCAAGTTGCCGATGGGAGTCGGAACAAGGATAATGCGACCCGTTATTTCTTTGTTAGATTCCATGTCACGCGAGTGAAGCGCGCTCACTTGCGCTGATCATCTTAGGGCGCCCATTTTGATCAACGCGTACGTTGACCATGATTCCGAATGCGGCGATCTCTCCAGCAGCATTAACCATCTCAAAGTTCCAACTCAGCGATGCTCCGCCGATCCCAGAAATGGCGAGTAAGACTTCGTATTTGTCACCACAGCGAAATGGGCGCTTGTACTCGCATGAGACTTTTATTCGTGGCCAACCACCTTCTTCACGATCAAACACGAGAATCCCGCGAGTGCGTAGGAATGTGTGTTCTGCCGCTTCGACGTATTTAAAAATATTTGGAAAATGCATCCAGCCACTCGCATCTGTATCACCGAACGCGATCTCACCCGTCTGTCGATGCAATGGATTTTCCATGGGGGTATTCACTCGAACTTACTAACAAGAACCGAAGCATTGTGACCACCAAATCCGAAGCTATTACTCAACGCGACCTTAACGGGCATCTCGCGAGCAACGTTTGGACAAACGTCCAAATCACACTCGGGGTCTAAATCATCGACGTTGATGGTCGGGGGGATCACTCCGTCCTTGATCGCCATGACACTCGCGATCAGTTCCACGCCACCAGCTGCGCCTAGCATGTGACCTGTCATCGACTTGGTTGAGCTCACCACCAAGCCATCGTTCGCGTAATTGCCGAACGCGAGCTTAATCGCCTTGGTTTCCGCGACGTCACCAAGGCCTGTCGAAGTTGCGTGGGCATTGAGATAGTCGACATCTTGCGGGTTCTTTTTGCCATGCTTGAGCGCCATGCCTATGGCGTATGCTGGGCCACTGCCATCTGGCGATGGAGCACTGAGGTGATAGGCATCTGCACTCACGCCGTAGCCGATGAGCTCAGCATAAATTTTTGCGCCGCGTTTGCGGGCATGTTCGAGTTCTTCAATCACCACCACGCCAGCACCTTCACCCATGACAAAGCCGTCACGATTTCTATCAAACGGCCGCGACGCACGCTGTGGGTCATCGTTGCGTGTACTGAGTGCTTTCATGCTGCCGAACCCCGCAAGACCCATCGGCAAAATCGCTGCCTCCGCACCGCCGCAGACAAAGGCATCTGCGTCGCCAAATTTAATGATACGCCAAGCTTCACCGATGTTGTGATTTGAAGTCGCACACGCGGTCACGATAACCATGTTAGGTCCGTGCAATCCAAATTCCATCGAAATGATACCACTTGCGATGTTAGAAATCATCATTGGGATCGTGAATGCAGAAACCCGCTTAGGCCCCTTGTTCATGTAAGTCGAATGCTCGCGTTCGAGCGTTGCCAGACCGCCGATGCCGCTACCCACCATCACACCGAACCGTCGTGAGTCGATAGTGGAAACATCAATCCCGCAGTCCTCCATCGCCATTCTGGACGCTGCGACCGCAAGCTGAACGTAACGGTCCGAGCGCCGAGCATCCTTGGGGACGTTGAAATAGTCATCCGCGTTGAAATCCTTCACCTCACCACCGATTTTACAATCGAACGGTGCTGGATCAAATAGGGTGATCGTTCCGATGCCACTACGGCCTTCCTTCAGACCCTCCCAAGTCGTGTTTAGGTCTTTACCCAACGGGGTGATACATCCAATGCCGGTGATGACGACGCGTCGTTCGCTCATAATTAGTGGATAATCTTGGCGACTGACATCCGACCACGCAAGCCTCATCATTGACCCGCCTGTTTGGCTCCACACGAGTGACTTAATGATGAAATTAAGATTCTGTCGTAGTAGCGAAATTGGGGTTTATTGCTTTAAAAAAAATCCCCAAAGCGTAAATTTGTACGCGTGAATGATTTGCCCCAGCGGAATTTGCGGATGAAACTACCCTTGCCATTCGAATCTCCTAAGCATGAAAATCACCCGCACCCTAGCAACCTGCAAAACTCCCGATGGCGCACAACTCACACTTCATGAGCACGATGGTCATTATTTCCTCAAAGTTGCTGGGCTCCAGTTGATGAGTACCACCGCCTCGTCTTCTGAAGAGCAAATGGCAGAACTTTCTTGCGCTCACCTTCCTCATCGGCCGCGAGTCCTCATCGGCGGGCTTGGGTTTGGCTTCACCCTCAAGCGGGTGCTGGCTCTTACCGACAAGGATGCAGTCGTCGATGTTGCAGAGCTGCTGCCAGAAGTCGTCGCGTGGAATCGCGAATTTCTAGCTGAAGTCAACGGCAAGCTGCTTGACGATCCACGCGTACGAGTCCACGTGGGTGATGTTTACAATCTTATCGACCGCTGCGACGTTGACCGGTATCACGCTATATTGTTAGACGTCGATAACGGTCCGGACCCATTTGTGCAAAAGGGTAACGAACGGCTGTATAATCAAAAGGGAATCCATCGGATCAAGAACGCCCTCGAGCCAGAGGGGCGGGTGATCTTCTGGTCCGCGCATCCCGACAAGACATTCGCGCAGTCTCTGAAGGGAACGTTCAAGCACGTCGAATGTATCAGTGCCAAAGCCTACCCAAAGGCTAAGCGCTTCACCCACACCCTCTTCGTAGCAGATAGGGACTGATTAAGGGATATGCTTGATCAAGCGAAAACGTTCGAGGTAAACGCCACGGTTGTATTTACGGCAACAATCGTAGCAAGCGACCGTCCGCTTGAGTGGTTTCACTCGATGGATCACGGCGAAGCAATTTGAGCAGATGTATGAGTGATTACGCTTCATCTTGCGACGCTCGAAGGGGAGCGTGTGATACGGCTGCTCGCCGGCGATGCCTAAATCTGCACAAGCCGTCCGCCATTCCGGGCCATGCGGGTCGATCCGGCGACGACCGCAGCGTTCGTAGGCTACGAGATGGGCCAACTCATGCTTGAGCGTGCGCCAGAGTTCTTCAGGTTCGCACTCCTTGAGCTTGGGATTCAGCTCAATCGCCCGGTCTGGCCACCATGCACGACCCGCCGTGGTCTGCATTCTCGAGTTCCATGAAACGCGCACCTTGCGGGCAAGCTCGCCCAAAGCAAGAGATTTTGAAGCCTCTACACACCATGCTGTTAGGCCGCTATCAACGCCTGAAACCTGTATTTTTTGCGGTTCAGGAGTCCTCAACACGCGAAGCCATGACGTCCAACGAAATTCAAGCTGTGGCAATGTTCGACCCATTGAAAAAACATTTACCAGCAATCTTAAAAATTGGCAATAGGCGCTTCGCAAAAAAACAATATTCCTACGTTCAGTGAAAATCATATTCCTGATAGAATTGAAAGGGTGCACCACACCGTCCCCTTAACCTGAAATTTGACGAAGTCGAGCTGGCGTGGTGGACATCCATCCGCTATATTTACTATCCGATGAGCGACAGCTTCACATTGGTTCTTGAAACATCCACGCCACACGCATCGCTAGCCACCATCCAGGCGGGTCATTTGTTGCAGCAGCGTGAATTCACCAGCGATCGCAGCCATAATGCGCTTATCTTTTCTCCACTAAAGGAACTTCTCGACGCTCGGAAGTCGCCGGAAATCGGGCTCGTGCTCGTCGGCAGTGGCCCAGGAAGCTACAGCGGAACTCGCGTGGGAATCGCTGCAGCACAGGGAGTCGCGATCGCTTGCGGATGCCCAGCGGTGGCAGTCCCATCAATCCTCGCGGTGTGCTGCGTAGAAAACGGGGCACCCTGTTTGGCTATCGGAGATGCTCGACGCGGGAGTTACTGGACCGCGAGGATCACAGAAGCTAGGTTGCATTCTGAGCCCGAACTGACCGATGCAAAAGGACTTGAAGCGGTCGTATCGCATGCTCTTGAGGACGGGCACACGATTTTTTGTTTTGAAAGCGTCGAGCAGTTCCCACTACCACCGCAATTGTTGGCCCAAGTGAAATTGGAATTACCAAGCGCCGAGCGACTCTGGCACGCATGGAAAGCGACGCCGGTTGATATCCAGCGCAAGTGGCAATCTGAGCCACCGCAGCCGATTTACCTAAAACCACCGCACATCACTCCTGCCAAGCGACCGTGGCTCATTCAGCCGTGACGCTGCCAGACTGTAACAAGCGAGGTGGTCCACTGGAATTTTCGCGCAGTTTCTCGAATGAGAAATGGCTCATTCGCCCGCTTTACTAGCGAGAACGAAGGCGATAGGATCGATATTAACCACTCAAAAGTCCCAGTCGACGGCCAATTCTCTGGCGGAGTAAATTCCTCAAGCCAAGTGCAAGGAGTTGCCAAGACAAGTTCACCACCGGGTTTTACCAAGTCAGGAAGCCGAGCCAACAAGCTCTCCGGCTCGGTCAGGCGACATAACAAATTTGCCGCGTGGACGCGGTCAAATATCCCAATATCATCCGCTAGATTCATCGCGTCACCCTGTAAGAAGGACAACTTGGCACCGTCCGACCCATCGGGCAACTGTGCTGCGAGCCTTGTAACCCTCGTGGCTTCATCATGGCGATCATAAAACAATGTATCACCTCGCCTCATTGCTTCCGCGGCATTGATAAAAGCATGGGAAAAATCGATGCCGACCACCTCCTGACAACTGCGAGCCATTTCAAACGCAGAGCGACCCACCGCACAACCAAGATCTAGACCTCTTTCGGCAAGCACCTTAGAGAAATACGAGACGGTACGAACAGGAAAATCTAACGAATCTGTCATGCCCGTAGGCCAAGAAAAATCATCAGTTAGAATTTCATCACGATTGCCGAAATGAAATAACAAATATTCCGACAGAATTTTATCCGATTCATAAATGTCAGTCATGAGAGTGAAAGAATTATAAATCCTGTTAGCTTTAGAGATGCTCGCCAACCTCACTCGCGCGGCGATATCCGGCTTGCGCCTCCCTTAGAGAAATGGTGCCACTGTGATCGGTGTCGTAGAACTTAATCACTTGAGGTGCGGTGTAACTGACTTGTTGAGGCTTGCCTTTGAGGCTTTGGATTCCATCAGTGATTTCCTCTTTATCAAGCTCTCCATCCCCATTGTCGTCCCAACGGTCAAACTTCTCAAGAAGACCCAGCATCTGGCGCTCGACAGGAGTTTGTGGCGTGACCGGTCCCACGCGATCCGCGCAGGAGACCCATCCAAAGATCAGGAATGCATTGAAAAACTTCATGGTGAATTGACGTTGGCGAAGTGGGGTTAAACCAGCAAGCTTTGTTCCGCAAGATGCAAATCCGTCTCATCGTCGCAGGCAAACCGGCTCTCGCTTATGCGAAGGCTGGCGTGGAAGAATATTTAAAACGCCTGTCGCGAGTCGGTAGCTACGAGATCGTCATGATCAAAGCAGGGACACGTGATGAAGTTTCGGAGCGGTTACTCGAGCGATCTCATGGCTGTTTCAGGATTGCCCTAGATGAGCGAGGCGAGTGCCTAAGCACCCGTAAATTTGCTGAAAAAATTGATTCGTTAGAAATGCGGGGCGATATCAAATCCGTGGCATTTCTGATCGGTGCGGCGGATGGTCACAACGACCTCCTTCGTAAAAAGTGCGACTTGGTAATCACGCTTTCCCCTTTCACCCTACAGCATGAGTTAGCGCTGCTTGTTCTGTTAGAGCAACTTTACCGAGTGGCATCTTTGAAAAGCGGATCACCTTATCACCGCGATTGAAAATGCTGAGGGATCTCAGCGGCGATACTGGTTCTGCGGCATCATTCCCAGCTGCCCTTGGCCTTGACCCGCAAGCGGACTGTTCCAAGGAATCTTGCTGCTCTCAGACACAGGACCTAATGGTTTCGGCTCGGTTGTCGGGGCACATGAGGAAAATACCAGACCGCATGAAAGAGAAAAAAGAAAACAAAAAAGATGTCGCATCATGACCGATCATAAAAAAAGCTATGCGGCATGCAAGCCTGCAGAGCTTCTTATAAAGAAAAAATGAGAATCAGTTGGCCGCCGGTTTGGCGAGGATCACGCGATCGCCGGGTTGCAAACGCACGCCAGAGGCGAGGCTTTCGAGCTTAATCTCTGCAATCGTTTGATTTGGCTCGATCGAAGACGGGCGCACTTCGCCGATCATCTGACCATCGCGTTCTACCAACAAGCCCGTTTGCGGGGTGAAGCCCGAATTAGACCCTGCGCCAATGACGAGAAATCCCCAGTCTTGATTGACTGCCGTGACGACCGCTTCCATGGAGTTTTTAGCGATCCGTGAGCTACGCTCGACCATCCTTGTCGAAATCTTTTCGAGTTCACCGCGACTTTCAACCACAGCTTTTTCAGCGCTTGTCCCAAGAACCTCGAGTTCCTCGAGCTTCGCCTGCTTGGCAGTTTTGTCCGCTTCGATCTCTAGGATTTTGTCAGATAGAGTTTCAAGAGTCACACCGCCACCTAAGCTGGCGAGGATATTGTTCACTTCAGCGAGCGCTTTTTCGAGTTCGGCGAATTCTTCGCTCTGGATTTTCAGCTCCTCTGTCGCTTTTGTTCCCTCGCTGGCGAGGGCGCTTCCCTCAGACTTGAGAGAGGCAACTTTTTGCTCCAACTCTTCGACCTTGGCTTGCGATGCCGCGAGCTTTTCCTTTTCCTTTTTGATGTCCGCATCTGCAGCATCTGAAGTGGCCGTGACAGACTTGTTGGTTGCAATGGTTTCGGTCCGCTCTTTCTCAAGAGCCACAAACTTGTTGTAACGGAAGAAAGAAAAAATGGCTGATGCTGCGACCACCACGATGGCCACGATGTTTAAAATGAGTTTCATGAGATGTCTTAAAAGTTAGTGCAGAAAATCCCGAGATCAGTTAGTAGTAAGTTTGGCCACTGGTGAGGCGGGTACGACATGGTCCCCGACGGACAACGTCACGTCCGGCGCCAAAGATTCGGGGATGATGCTTGCGGATGACGAGCTGCTCTCGACAGCAGTGACGAGCAACTTGGCGATCGTTTGGTCACCACGAACCACATTGAGCGTCGAGTTGGTCACGACACCTGCGTTATTTCCTGAGGCCAAGGTCACAAAGCCCCAATTCGGATAGATCGAACGGATGCGTGTTTTAAGTGACGGAAGCGATTGGCTACTGCTAAAGCTATCCATCTTCGACTTCGCATCAGATACTTGAACATTGGTGGAATTGGATTGTGCCGTGAGGTTAGCGAGCTTCGCCTCACTTGTAGAGATCGATTGAGTAAGCTCCTCGAGTTCGGTGCTGGTTGTCCGCATTTTAGAAGCAAGTTCCTTGAGGTCACCCATTTTTGAAGTTTTCTCGCGGAATTCGTCCAGCTTCACCTTGTTGCCAGCAACCTTCGCCGCCGTAGCCGTGTTGGCAGTCTTCGCATCTTCGTTTGATTTTTCTTCTGTTGCAGCAGTCGCCGTTAGAGTGTCCGCTTGAGCATCCACCGCAGCGCGCTGGATTGGTAATTCCTCAAGAACACCCTTTGCTGCCTTAAGACGGGCTTCACTGGTGACGAGTTTATCTTTTTCTATTTGTGTATTGGCGATAGTCGTCTCGTATGCACCTTTATTTTTAAAGGCGACAAAGCCCGATAGGGCGAGAGCGATTGCTGTGAAGATTCCGAAGAGTTTTGCCATTTTGGTTTTTAGTGTGCGACCGATTGATGTGAGCGGACTCTAGGAAGTCCCAAATGACCTTCGCAACCCCTAATTTCAAAGACTTTCGTTCTCCTATGCAGCTTGACTTTACAAAGCAGTCACCAAAGAGCATCGATCTCTTCCTCACATGAAGTCCATTTTCCGCGTTTTTTCCTATTTGCGTCACTATCCTGGCTTAGCAATCTCTCAACTTCTCTGCGCAGTGGGAATGACCTTGGCTGTTTTTGTTTTTCCGAACGCGACTGGCTACGTGATCGATAAAATAATTCCAAATCCTGCCCGCCACGCTGAATTTTCTTTCTGGATCTGGGCTGCTTTGTTCGGATTTTTGGCAAAAGACGGTCTGAATGCTCTGAGAATTTTCATCAATAACATCTTCGAACAAAAAGTTATCTTTGATATCCGTTCGGATCTTTACGAAAAAATTCAGCGCCTGCCACTGCAATGGTTCGATACGCGCCGCACGGGAGACATCATGACTCGAGTCGTAGAGGATGTCACCAACATGGAACGCGTTCTCATCGACGGCATTGAACAGGGATTGATCGCCGCGTTGCAGGTAATCGGAATTGGGATCTTTCTTTTCTTTTTAAATCCCACGGTGGCAGCATGGGCAACCTTGCCCGTGCCATTTCTCATGGTCGGCGCGTGGATCTACTCGACCCAAGGCCGCGACCGCTACCGCAACCAGCGCGATGCCGCTTCCGACTTGAACGCCTTGCTGCACGACAATATTTCCGGCGTACGCCAAATCAAAGCCTATGCAGCTGAAGCCGCCGAACACACGCGGTTCAACGATTTTTCAAATTTATTAAGGGTCGCCTCGCTACGCATGATGAAATGGTGGGCAATTTATTCACCAGGCATGTCGTTTTTGCGGATGACTGGATATGTGTTAGTACTCGCATTCGGCGGTGGGGCGGTGATGAAAGGCGATCTAACTCTTGGTGATTTTACGAAATTTCTACTTTTTCTATCACTCTTTTACGAACCTATCGACCGATTGAACTCACTGAATCAAATGATTCTATCAGGTCGAGCAGCAGCAGACCGCGTCTTCGACATCCTTGATGCCGAAGAGGAACAAAACTCGACACAGGGTGGCTCATTACCGCCAGTGGTTGCTGGCCACGTGCATTTCGAAAAGGTTTCATTTTCCTATCAGGATCAACCGACACTGCACGCCATCACGCTCGATGCGCAACCCGGTCAAACCATTGCTCTCGTCGGTTCGACGGGGGCTGGAAAAACCACTGTGCTATCTTTACTAGCACGCTTTTATGAATCGACCACCGGTCAGATCACTTTGGACGGCATCGATATCAGCACACTTGCTAAACCATCTCTGCGCGACCACCTCGCTTATGTCACGCAGGAGCCATTTCTTTTCAATGGAACCGTGCGTGAGAACCTTCTGCTCGCCAAGCGCGACGCATCCGAAACCGAACTTTGGAAAGCCTTGGAAGCTGCCCACGCCGAGCGCTTCATCCGCTCGCTTCCCAAGCAACTTGACACCAACGTCGGTGAGCGCGGCGTCAAACTTTCTGGCGGCGAAAAACAACGAATCTCGATCGCACGAGCACTGCTCAAAAATGCGCCGATTCTTTTACTAGATGAGGCCACCGCTTCAGTTGATTCTGAAACTGAGCGTCTCATTCAGGACGCGCTCGACCGACTCATGGAAAACCGCACGGCTTTCGTCATCGCGCATCGCCTCTCTACGATTCAAAACGCTGATCGTATTTATGTGTTAGAAAAAGGTCAAGTGATCGAAGAAGGGACACACGCTACTCTTCTTGCCCAAGGTGGAAAATATGCTGAACTCTGCCACAAGTCATTCCTCCTTCCTGATTCCGTCACCGGGATGTCTTAAAGTGGGAGGACTTGTGGTTTTTTGGTGGCGAAAATCGGATAGATTAAGTGGCCTAATTGTAATAGTATTAACTTAATTACTATCAACTTTATCTTAAAACTAGTTTAGTTTAATAAGAAAAAAATAGGTTGTAGACGCCAAGTAACCAAGTCACTTCAGCGGTGATTATTTGCGCTGCCTATAATCCTAGGCGAAAAAAGTTCTGAACGCCTGAGTCTAGATCTGTAGCGCATCGTTATCCAATTTTACGCTACCGCTCAATGTCCTATTCGAAAAAACCTTGGTCTCGAACCAGTTCTAACAATAAAATTAAAATTTTAGCTAACACTTCACCATCACGGAGAAGTTGGAAGTCCAAAAAAAGTGTTTTAACAATAATCGCTCCACTCTGTTTATGGTGCTGTCTTGTTGGATTTTTTGCCAACGCATTTGCATCTTCTGTCACGCTGGAATGGGATGCCAGTCTTGAAAGCAACATTGTCGATTACCAAGTCAACTACAGCACCACTCCTGAGGCTGATCGCCAGCATATCAATGTTGGCAATTCCACCACGGCAATCATTTCTGACCTAACTGAGGGAGAAACTTATTATTTCTCCGTGTCCGCAATCGATGCAAACGAACAACAGAGTCTCCCTTCGGATGTGATTTCTTATTCAATTCCACTCACCGACACTCCCCCCAGCAATGATGGCAATTTGAATTCTGAAATGCTTCCAACAGTGACGATGTACAACCATGGGCTTGATCCCATTCCGACAACTGCCGAAACGCTTCTAACTTATTCAAATCCTCCACTTGGTAACTCACCCATTATCGTTGAGTCCATGGTGGTCAATAGAACGGAAGAGACACCATCCGAGGTTCAAGCATTCACCCGAACGCCAGCAGTCATCGCCACAGAAACGATGCCTGCGGTCACGACCAGAGAAGACATTCCCGCGCCGTGGAGGAGTACCAATGTCGGCACCGGTCAACTGGCCGGAGAGGCTTACTCCGATGCCGGCATCTTTGTACAAACTGGTTCGGGATTCATCGGAGATAAATCCGATTCATTTTACTTCACTTATCAAATTCTCAGCAACAATGGAGAGATCATCGCTCATGTCACCCACTTGCCCGCGTCCGGTACGGTCGGCTATGCGGGAGTGATGGTTAGAGACTCACTGGCTGGAAATGCCAAACATGTTTTTCTGGCAGTTGATTATTCTAACAACTACCAATTGAGTAGTCGAATCAAATCGGGAGCGAAAACCAAAAGCCTCCGTGCCGGAGCAGATTCTGAAACTTGGGTCCGACTGATCCGCATTGGCAAAAAAATCATGGCTTATCGGAGCGCCGAAGGAACCCATTGGATCCACGTCGGCACCACCAAAGTCGCGATGGCCGCCAACTGTTATATTGGCCTCGCCGTTTCAAGCGGCAGCAAAGGCAGTCAGAGCACCGTGCGATTTAGCAATCGATTCATCGATCCGTGATCGCTTGGCACTGCGGGTAGCCACCAGCTTTGGATTTTCATAGGAATCTACCTACAGCGATGATTTCCGCCTTGTCGCCGAAGACATCCGTTGCTTGTTTCATAGCTCTCACATGGCTGCCACTCAAAATACCATCGCGTTGGTTTACGACTACGACCAAACGCTCAGTCCGCTTTACATGCAAGATGATGTGGTTTTCCCTGAATTTGGCATCGATCCCACTCAATTTTGGGCCAAGTGCAATGTCCTCGTTCACGACCAAAAGTGGGACGGCGAACTCGCCTACATGAAGTGCCTGCTCGACTACCTTGGAATGGACAACGTGACCAACCTGAGGCTCAAACAACTGGGTGCAGGTTTAAAATTTTTCCCTGGTCTACCCGAATTGTTTGATACTCTGCCAACGGCCGCGCTGCGTCCTGAGCACGAAGCCGCGGGCATCAAAGTGGAGCACTACATCATTTCCTCCGGGCTCAAAGCGTTGCTCGACGGCTCGCGTCTCCAACCCCACGTCAAAGCGATCTTTGGTTGTGAGTTCGGCGAAGACGCCGAGGGACGCATTAGCTTCCCAAAGCGTGCCATTTCTCACACCACCAAAACTCAATTCTTATTTCGTATTAACAAAGGCATGCTCACTTACGATCAAGATGTGAACGACCACATGCCGCCCGAGCAAAGACCGATCCCATTTGAAAACATGGTCTACGTTGGCGATGGCCCGACCGATGTGCCTTGTTTCACTGTGATGGCTCGCAACGGTGGACAAGGTATCGCCGTTTATAATCCAGATGACACTTCCGGACGCTCTTTCCGAAAATGTTTCCAACTCTCCACCCACGCCGGTCGCGTGAAACACATCGCCCCGGCTGACTACCGTCAAGGTTCGCACCTCTGGTTGCTACTCCAAGAAATGGTCACGGAAACAGCCGACCGCATCCTCCGTCGTCGCGGCGAAGAACGCGACAATGCGACCATCGCCGCGCCGAAATTCTGAAAAATATCCAGTTGGTTAGCCCTCGGTTGAACTGCCTCGTTCCTCACCCGTTGTTCCTGATTGGCAGCGTGGATTTCACCGTCTAGCTTCGCGCTCATCGATGTCCGCCAAGAATAAATTCCATTTCACTGGCATCTGTGGCACCGCCATGGGAGCCGTCGCTGCCGCCATGAAACGACGGGGGTTCACCGTCACCGGCTCAGACTCCGCCGTCTATCCGCCGATGTCGGACTTCCTCCGCGACCAAGGTATCACTCTCACCGAGGGCTACCATGCGGAAAATATTCCAGCGGACACCGATGTCGTGATCATCGGTAATGCGATTTCACGCGGCAATCCCGAGGCTGAGGCCGCGCTCAATCGCAAGCTAATTTATCATTCCCTCCCCGAGGTGATGAAAGAATTCTTTCTCCGCGGAAAACGCAATTTCGTCATCTCCGGCACCCATGGCAAGACCACCACTTCGTCGATGCTCGCTTGGATCTTCGTCAACTCCGGCCGCGATCCAGGCTACATGATCGGTGGGCTGCCGAAAAATCTTGGCTGCGGCGCACGTTTCACCGACTCAGAATTTAATGTGCTTGAGGGCGATGAATACGACACCGCTTTCTTCGACAAGCGCTCGAAATTTCTCCACTACCTGCCGGAGTGCGTCGTCATCAATAACGTCGAGTTCGACCACGCGGACATTTATAACAACATCGACGAAATCAAACTCACATTCCGTCGCTTGCTTAATATTGTTCCGAGCGGTGGCTGTGCTTACATCAATGGCGATGAGCCTAACTGCTTAGAAGTGGCGAGCAAGGCACCCTGCCCTATTGTCACCGTAGGCTTCGCTGACCATTGTTCTTTGCGCATTGAGAATGTCGATTACGATACGCATCGTAGTTCATTCACCTTAGGCGGTATTCCCTACTCCACTCCGATGGCTGGCGAGTTTAATGTTCGTAACGCTGCTATGGCTGCAGCTTCCGCCGCCTTCGCGGGTCTAAGCCCTGAGGAAATCCGCGCTGGGCTAGAGTCCTTCGACGGCGTCGCACGCCGACAAGAACTCTTCGGTGAGGCGAACGGGGTCAAAGTCATCGACGACTTCGCCCACCACCCCACCGCCATCCGGCTTGCAGTACAGAGTCTCCGCCAGAGCCACCCAGGTTCACGGTTGTGGGTATTGTTTGAGCCACGTTCTAACACCACACGCCGCGCCATCTTCCAATCCGAGCTCGCCGAGTCGCTTGCCGCCGCAGATTTCGCCATCATCGCTGGAATTCCGGATTTGCACAAAATCCCTGAAAATGACCGACTCGACCCCGAAAAACTCTCTTCAGACATCGCCAAATTTGGCGGTCATGGTTGGTATCTAGCAGATCTTGAATCTATCATTGCCAAAGTTAAGGAAAACGCCAAATCAGGCGATGTCATCGCCGTACTGAGCAACGGCGGCTTCGGTGGGATTCACGGGAAATTGTTAGCCGCCCTCGCGTGAGGGGTGGTCGTCACGAGAAAAAGCGGCCTCAATGAGCCGACCGGTTTTCACGCAACAATTTACGCAGGGCATCGGGGTAGATACGTCGCTCGATGCACTGAATTCGGGCGTGCAAAGAGTCTGCAGTTTCACCTGCTAGAATTGGTAAAGATTCTTGCAAAAGAATAGGTCCGGTGTCCACGCCCTCGTCGACAAAATGCACGGTGCAACCCGCTTCCGTCACACCCGCATCAAGTGCTTGTTTCCAAGCCTCTAAACCAGGAAATGCTGGCAACAGCGAGGGATGAATATTAAGAATTTTGTTAGGAAAATAATCGAGTAGTGGTCGCTTCACCAGACGCAGAAAGCCAGCGAGGCAAACGACCTCCACGCCGGCCGCGAGCAAGCGTTGAGCCGTTTCCCTTTGCGCCTCGTCGGGAAACTTGTTGCGAAACCCACTGCAATCGATCACCCCGGTCTCGATTCCGCGCTTGCTAGCCCGCTCAAGGATCAAAGCATCTGGGCAGTCCGACAAAACAATGGAAATCCGCGCGTTCAGCGCACCAGAATCGATCGCATCAAGGATCGCCTGCATGTTTGAACCAGATCCAGAACCTAAAACACCGAGCACCATGTGCATGGTTTAAGTCCCCCACTCGGTCTGCCAAGCGCGAAATTGCGCTGGAATGGAAATCCACGAGTGATTTCAGATCAAAGCTCAACGCTGCCGAACAATTCGCGAGAGTCGATGCCGGAGCCCGTTTCCACGATTTTCCATTGGCGGTCCATATTGAGCCTAACGGTGGCGAGATGCTTCTGCGGCCACTCGTCTGGAGCGATCATGGAAAGCATTTTTCGACCACGCATTTCATAAAGATGATAAATGCCTCCGATGATTGGCTCAAACTGGATATCGGCCTCATAGACAAGCTTGTTCCAATTGAAGTGATCGATGGTAGCGAGGTAGGTCTCGCGGATTTCCTTAAGCTTTTGTTGGAGGTCGCGTTCCACCTGAGAAATCCCACGAGATTTGAACGACGTGAGATCGTTCGGAATGATCGGCGGGCTGAGGGTGGAAATGGGGTAGGGCAAAAACGCCTGGGATGGCTTGGACTCTGGCTCTGACATGGTAAAAAAGTATGGTGCTTTCGCCCATGAAATTTGACTGGGCAACAAAAAAATCTAAATTGATATCGCATCAATCCTGCAAGACCAGCGCCACAGGCTCGTCTGCTAGTTCAACAACGGCTTCGCTTTCCTTCTGCTTGTTCATTTCCATCAGCCGAAGCACCTCTGCCTTCGCTGCGGCGATGCGACCAGAATCAGCCACCGGGCCGACTTTTCGCGCCGATACCGCTGGACGAGACGGATCGCTCAGATCTGCAATCTTGGATTCCGCTTTCTCCAGCGCCTCGATGGCGGCGGCCTCACGCTTTCTCATTTCTCCAGCGTAACGGTTGGAAACCGCAACAGACTCACGCAGACG